>OGDV01000002.1_pt1 | contig 282895 bp, 224 predicted proteins | sample 1570511 | NCBI WGS metagenome assembly OGDV01 (sample SAMEA2582179, study PRJEB24529) | metagenome | reverse complement strand
AAATCCAGCCAGCTACAGGGTCGTTCGCACGAAATCTTATTTATTCAACAAAGCCCTCAGCAATTGCAAATACACAGCCCTACCGGACTCAACATCTCTGCTTAATCTCAAAACCTCTTGTTGAGTCGAGGGCATTGAGCTAACTTTCTTGTTTAATTTATTCCTCTCCGTTTGTAATGTTTGTCTTTTCTCCATTAACGCTTTATAAGTTGGATGTTCTTTCGTATATAGCTGAGAAATCTCGGCTTCTCTGAAAGTAAGTTCATTAAGTTGATTATCAACGTTTACTATCTGATCCAAAACAGATTTAGCCTCCATTGTTAAATCAACAGAGTCTTTTTGCTTACGATAGTTATTTAACTTATCCTCAGCTGCATCTAAATCAGTTCTTACCTTTGGTAATTGTTCATTCAGAAACTCAAGACTTTTTGCATCTTGCGCTGCTTGTCTTTCAACATTTTGCGCAAGATAGTTCTGAGTAATGCTACTTAAAACTTGTGATATTAAAGTCGGATTATCGCCTGTAAAAGTCAAATTTAACATCCCAGTATCTTTCCCTTGGTCTGCTACATTTAATGACTCTAACAAGTTGCTAATAGCTTTCAAACGACTTATATAGGTTATTTTGAATTGACTTCCAGGTTGGGCATCGATAGAGTCTACGAGAATTGAAACTCCCTTATCTTCCAACAGAACACCCTTTTTACCTTTTAAAGAAAATCCTTCCCCCTCAATTTCAAAATTATTCTCACCCAAGATAGTTAAAGTAACCTCAGAGGGTACATCATTACTTCCTGTATCTAAATAGAATCTTGGGACTGATATAGTCCCGGGCTCTTTACCCAGCAATCTTGCCAAACCTCGTCCAAATATCGGGAAATACTTTGGCTCGATTTCTGCTTGTAAATTTAGATCATCTACAGTTTTCCCTAATATCATTCGAGACTGAATTAATGCTATTTCAGGCGCTGACTGTGGTTGGCTATCAGGAAGCATCTGACTCAGGCTATCTAAAATGGCGTTACCTTGTTTTTGCTCAACCTGAATTAGTGCTGTTGATTGATATATTGGAGTCGCTAGTAATGCATAGAGCACTGCTATAACCGTAAAAGCTGTTGAGATAGCAATAATTAGCTTGCGATGGTCTATTAACTCACCGACAATTTTACCTAAATCGATATCATCCGATTCGGTAGGTGTTTGTTTGTTATTCGTTACCGATGCCATGCACTTTATCCTGAAGTTATTGACCCATCTTTTCTGCCCAACTGCGGCATGCTTGATTAATTAATTGGTATACTAAATCAAATGCCTCATCACTTTTGCGGTATGGATCAGGGATTTCTTTCCCTCCCATCCAGTGACCTAAAAGCATTGTCTTGCCTCTTGATTCAGGGGATATATGAGTCACTTGTTCAAGATGGTGTTTTTCCATAACCAATATTAAATCATATTGACGAGCCATAGATGACGACAGTTGTTTACCAACATGACCATCTAATGATAAATGGTATTTCTCTGCTACGGCTATTGCCGAAGGGTCAGCTGAATTCCCTATTAAGGCGCCAACACCTGCTGATGCTATCTTTTTCTTTGGCATCAGTTTTTGCAGCAATCTTTCCGCAATCGGTGAACGGCAAATGTTCCCTGTACAAATGACTAAAACTGAATTAAACATCTTTATCACCAAGTCCTTATAAACTTACCAGTTTCTGTCATATCGTGTACCCCTGTAATGGTCGGTACGAGTTGTGAAATTACTCGATTCCAACGAACCAACGGAGCTGTAGTGACATAAACAATATCATAAGGCTGTAGTTGGAACTCTGTGCCCAACACCATAGCGGATGCATCTTGTGCATTTAATTGGTAGATGTTTGCAATCTTTCCTTGTTTATCCCCTTTCAACTGCCGGATAACAAATACGCCTGTAGCATCACTCATTGCCTGTGAAATCCCTTCTGCATTACCTAATGCTTCAGCCAAAGTCATCCCACTCCGATCCATCTTCATAGTTGCTTGTTTAACTACTTCCCCCATAACAAACACTTTCAGATCATCATTTCGAGGGATAAACAAAATATCACCAGGATAAAGAAGATGGTTTTGCGACAAATCGCCTTTTTGCATTAGCGCATATAGAGAAATTTTCGTATCTTTACCGTTATGTGTTAATACAACATTGCGCCAGTCAGCATCAGGTGCCAGACCACCAGCATTATTAATTGCATCCATCACAGTTAGTGGGATATTCGTAATCGGCTGCTGGCCTGACTTCATAACTTCACCAGTAACATACGTTTTTTGCGATCTAAAGGCAGCAATACTGACATCAACTTGAGGGCTTTCGATATATGTTGTCAAGCGACTGGCAATATCCTGGCGTACCTGACTGATTGTTTTACCAGCCACCTGAACTTTACCTATATATGGATAGAATATCGTGCCGTCGGAATTAACCCAGTTACCAGTGTCGCTGGCGCTACGGTATTGGCCTGCAGGCGTTGTCAATTCCGGATGATCCCAAACAGTGACCATAAGTACATCGCCAACTCCGATGCGATATTCATAACTGCGTAGTAAATTATCCAGCTGTGGGTTTGGACGAGCGAGTACAGTCTCTGGACGGAGCTGATCGATCAGGCCTGGTGTCATTGGATACACGTTCACTAACTTATCCAGATCGTAGTCGCTGTCTGGAAGCTCAACCACGTTCTTGCGCAGACTGTTTAATCCCTGACCAGGGATGATTGTACAACCCGATAAAAACCCAATCGCCAACGCTAATGCCGAAAATCTAACAATTTTTTTCTTCATAATGTCACATCATCAGTAAATCAAAATTTGCCAATTCCTGAGCAGCTGTCATCGCCGTTGCTTACCTGCCGGCTTGTGGAGAGATAAAAACTGACTGCCTCCTGCAGCACTACCACCCTCTCTCCTCTATTTTCAGCATTCAGCCTTATAAACTAAACGGTATCTCTATCCCTGCGCTGGCCCCAACGTCATCGCTGTCGCTGTTGTTCGCGTTTGTGTACCACAAAGAGGTATTCAGACGAACAGACTGATAAACATCGCCGCTCCAGCCTAGCTGTACACCTTTCAAGATATCAGCATGGGGGAATGCTTTATTGATCGACTGGTTCTCAGGGTTAACTTTGGCGTAAACGAGGCGTGTACTCCAACGCTGGTTATCTTCGGTAATCAGCTCAACCTTCCCGGCAATGAGTTGACCATCCCCACCCATTGCATCCCCCAGTGGATACCCTTGTTGGTAATAACCATCTTTATAGATGTGGTGGGTATAGCTGTAATTGGTTCGGCTCATGTTGGTACGCGTGTCATGCGCTTCCACATACCAGTTAACCGCATCTTTGCCCCACCCATGGTGCCCTTCAACACCGCCAAGGAACATATTTGCTGAAGGAAGAAAACCAGACTCATCCTCGCCGATCATCTGCCCGTAGAAGCTCACCGGCCAGCCAAGAGTCGGCTCGAGTTTGAACTTAAAGTCAAAACCGGCCAGTTGGTTCCCTGGTTCATTGGGATCGTTTGCGGCGGTATTATCCTTGCCTGTTAAACCATCCCAGAAGTTACTGAGTGATTCAGGCCGCCCTTCCCCACCCCACTGCATAATGCGTGATGCGCCTAATTCTAAAGACTGGAATGGTGAAAAGGTAAAACGACCACCGATAATTTTGGCATGAGGCACAGCGGTATATTGATTCATCTGGCTGGCGGAGATCTGGTACTGCCATGGCCCCACCCAGCGTAACCACCAGGTCTCTGGCGCCGCCTGCTCTGCCCGCTGCATCAGGAAGCCGGTCATCGGCCGCATCGCATCCCCGCGGATGAGACTACCTTCATAGCCCGGCCCCCACCACTGCGGAACCTGACCAAAAGAGAGCCACTGGTTCCAGAACTTCACCGCGCCGTATGCGCCGTTGGCGTTGAAGCGCGATCCGTTGCTGATCCGTTCCCCTCCTTCGACGTTACCCTGCAGGTGGATATCCCACCACTCGCCGCTGTTGTTGAACGCCAGGCCTAACGAGTTATCTGCCGGCTGTGTCTGACCAAACCCCTGCGGAGTGCCCGGCTGATCGGTTGAAGTGTAGCCGGTAACCCGGAAATCCGCTTTTAAGGCAGACAGTCGCTGGTTAATACGCGCCAGCACCACTTGCTCAGAAGAATAGGACGGTTTGGCCTTTTTTAGCGCCCGGGAGATCTCTTCCTGGCTCAGCGGCCAAGTCGACAGGCTCAGATGGATGACCCCACGATCGGAAAGCCAGGCCAGGTCGTTACGCAAGTCGTTGTCATTTACCACTAACCCGGCCGCGTAAGCCTGGGCTCCCAGGGAGGAAAGCAAACCCAACGTCACGGCAATGCGCGCAATTTTTATCATTGTACAAGATCCATTTTCAGCCCCGCTGTCGTATCTCAATGAGAATGAGGGGAATACCAAGATAGAAAGCGCTCGCGGCACCAGCTGACTTCGCTGTGCAACACCGGCGAGGCAAGTACATTTACCCTAAGCTGCTTGTTAGCCTTATAACATCCACTCAGCTCACAATGTAGGCGAATTTTACCCTACAGGCTATCGATGAGACAGGAAAGTTAATGTCCAGGCGATAACAGCAGCCGCTCCTGGCCAACTTCTGAGGATATCCGTAGAAAATTGATAGATATCTATTGATGATGATCATCCTGACCGGGTCGATATTTACAGCCGTTGAAGAGAACCTCTGTGCAGCAGCAAGCGGCTTCAGCGACGCTACCGCCCCTGGCTTAACAGCTACCAGCGCACTGACTACCTGAACGGCTTAATTTTTATCGACCTGTGGATGAATAATTGGTCAGGCCATTATTTTTGGCGGCATTAAGTTTACGGGATTTCGGTCACAATTGGGAGTGTTGTTACCGAATATCTGCCAATTAATGCCGCCTGTCGTTCTACTGACAAAAAATAAGCGGGTCACCAATTAAGATTATTCACTGATTTCCAGGGTTAGAAATCTTTCCGGTACTGCTACAACATCACACATGCAGCTAACTGACTGTAATAAAACGTCTTTTTCCATAGCTCATCTTCATGCAAAAATCAGATGATGGCGTTATAGTCAACTACAATTTCTAATAGTTTCCTGTGTCTGGATATTCATTGAATGTGCATCGGGTAACGTCTCAGCGCATTTAAGAAACGTCTGATCAAAGCTATATCCAGACAAATATGCAATAACAATGTAGTAGCACTTCATTATTTCATAAATATGAATTATCAATTACCGGGTATATAGTAGATTATTTTCTTATTTGTCTAATTAACCGGCGAAAACTTAATTTCCCCTGTAAAACAAATGGCGATTACCAGGCCTGCTTGTGCAGATCGGTACGCGTAAAGGGTTTATCCAGCGGCCCCACCGCGGTGGCGATTTGTCCCAGCAGGGACTGAGTCGGCGCTTTGCTGCCGCTATGTAACAGGATAAGAGGGACCATCACCAGGCATGCGACACCGCCCCATGAGATATTCACGCTTTCCGGATCAGAGGTACGTTTTTGCAACACCAGGAACAAAGCGCTGCCAGCAGCGCCCAGCAGCAGGCCGGCAATCACTTCCGAGACGGAATGCGCATGGATGACCAGCCGCGAATAGCCCACCACGGCGGCCAGAACATAGCCGGTAATAACGGCCGCTTTACGCAGACCGACGGAGAAACGGGCGCTGAGCAGCCACAGGAAGATAGGCCAGAAGGCCGCGGAGAGCGCGGAGTGGCCGCTGAAGCCGGTGTAATCCAGTTCACGAATACCCAGACCCCAGCCCATAAAGGCCAGTTTGGAGGCGCAGACGATAGCGCCGGTGATGCCGAACAGCAAACTCCACTGCCACGCCAGCAACCGCGACGTTTTACGCAGCATCAGGACAATAAACAGCGCCGCTGCGCTGGGCAGCAAAACAGTGCTATCGCCAAAAAATGAGATGAGTTGCCAGTTCATATACCTGTGATCCTTCGATGATGTCCACTGCCGTGCTCAGGGATTATCCGTAATGTCTGTACCAGCTCGCATGCCAATTCATTTCACATTTTTATGCATGCAAGTGAGATGTTTAAAGCGGAAACATGATCGCAGTCAAGTTTTATTTTTGGCTGACGTTGACCGCTTTCCCTGCGCTTTAGGAATTGTCGCACTAAGTGACTATTCATAAAGCATTATTGCCGCTACTCCGACCATTGCACCACAGAGGCCAGAGACAAACTACCAGAAGTCTCCGAAGCCATACGTTTCTTTACAATCGTTATAACATTCGCGTTATGAATAATTTCTGCATAACGTTATGAGCGGCAGGACGAATATTCACGCCCTGCCCCCCGTACTACGCTAGCAATCAGGCCAGCATTTTTTTAATACTTTCGCGGAATTTGGCGCCTTCTTTCAGGTTACGCATGCCGTAGGTGACGAAGGCCTGCATGTAGCCCATTTTCTTCCCGCAGTCGTAGCTTTCGCCGGTCATCAGCATCGCGTCGACGGACTGCTTCTTCGCCAGTTCGGCAATGGCGTCGGTCAGCTGGATACGGCCCCATGCGCCCGGCTCGGTACGTTCCAGTTCGGCCCAGATATCCGCCGACAGCACGTAGCGCCCCACCGCCATCAGGTCGGAGTCCAGGGTCTGCGGTTCGTCCGGTTTTTCAATAAACTCAACGATACGCGCCACCTGGCCTTCAGCCACCATTGGCTCTTTGGTCTGGATGACGGAGTATTCGGAGAGATCGCCCGGCATGCGTTTCGCCAGCACCTGGCTGCGGCCGGTCTCGTTAAAGCGGGCGATCATAGCGGCGAGGTTATAGCGCAGCGGGTCAGCGGTGCCGCCGTCAAGGATGATATCCGGCAGGACCACCACAAACGGGTTGTCGCCGACTACCGGGCGGGCGCAGAGGATGGAGTGGCCCAGGCCCAGCGGCTGCGCCTGACGCACGTTCATGATGGTCACGCCCGGCGGGCAAATGGCCTGCACTTCCGCCAGCAGCTGGCGCTTCACGCGCTGTTCCAGCAGGGCTTCCAGCTCGTAGGAGGTATCGAAGTGGTTTTCCACCGCGTTCTTCGAGGAGTGCGTCACCAGAACAATCTCTTTGATCCCGGCGGCGACGATTTCGTCAACGATGTACTGAATCATTGGCTTATCAACGATCGGCAGCATCTCCTTTGGAATTGCCTTTGTGGCCGGCAGCATATGCATGCCTAGTCCTGCGACCGGAATAACCGCTTTCAAGTTCGCCATATTCATCTTCACCTGTTTGGTTGCAAAACACGCGGTTTTGCAAAATTGTACATGTCACAAATCCATTGGAACTGATAATACACGGATACTGCCCGGGCATCTGCCCGCCAAATTCTTAAATTCACTGTCACGTAAAAGAATACACACAACTCCCTTTTACCAACAGTCAGAAGTGAGAATAATCTTATTTTCGTTCAGGTTATTCAGCGGCTCGTTCCTTTGCGCCGCGCGATGTGGCTGAGAGGCCCGTCTATCGGGGTCTGTTGGCCGCCGGCCCCGCCGCGCCGCGCGTATGCCTGGAAAGAATAGATAGAGATAATAAATTTCGCCAGGCAATATATTTCAGCATAAACAGCCGGATATGACGACATATTAGCCTGAATCCGCGACGGTGAACTGCGATCCGCCCTATTCTGCACTCACTTCATAATATGAATTATGCCGGTTCTGTGAGCGGACTTCGCGCTTCGCTTCTGCTCTGCGCATCCGCGCTCGCCGTGACGAACCGCGGGAGGAAGCCCTTTTGCCGCCCTCGCTGAAACGCAGCGGAAAAAGTTCTGATATCGGCAAGCTTATTCCATGGTCGCCGCCATGGTGTTATTTTTTCACTGTTCTTTTCCGGAACATAATTCTTATCGGTTCGCTTAATCCGCTGGAAATATATCCACCCACGGCAGGGCGATATCCGCGTCGTTATTGCATTTTAGACTCATCTTATCCATGATCGTGGTAACACATACCGCAGTCGTACAGGTTTTAATACATATGGAATGGATTGCCGATCCGTCAATCTGGGCAGGTCTCGTCACGCTGGTGGTTATCGAGCTGGTGTTGGGTATCGATAACCTGGTCTTTATCGCTATCCTCGCCGAGAAGCTCCCTCCCGCCCAGCGCGACCGCGCGCGGATCACTGGCCTGATGCTGGCGATGGTCATGCGTCTTCTGCTGCTGGCCTCTATCTCCTGGCTGGTCACCCTGACCAAACCGCTGATTGTTTTTCACGACTTCAGCTTTAGCGCTCGCGATTTAATTATGCTGTTTGGCGGCCTGTTTCTGCTGTTTAAAGCGACCGTCGAGCTTAATGAGCGGCTGGAGGGGAAAGACAGCGATAACCCCACCCAGCGCAAAGGGGCGAAATTCTGGGCCGTCGTGGCGCAGATCGTGGTGCTCGACGCCATCTTCTCGCTTGACTCGGTGATCACCGCCGTCGGCATGGTCGATCACCTGGCGGTGATGATGGCAGCGGTGGTTATCGCCATCAGCCTGATGCTGATGGCCAGCAAGGCTCTGACGCGCTTCGTTAACAGCCACCCGACCATCGTGATCCTCTGTCTGAGCTTCCTGCTGATGATCGGCTTCAGCCTGATTGCTGAAGGCTTCAGCTTTATCATTCCGAAAGGCTATTTATATGCGGCCATTGGCTTCTCGGTCATGATTGAAGCGCTTAACCAGTTGGCGCAGTTTAACCGCCGTCGCTTCCTCTCCGCCAATATGACGCTGCGTCAGCGCACTACCGAAGCGGTGATGAATTTGCTGAGCGGGCAGAAAGAAAAAGCTGAACTGGATGCTGACACGGCGTCGCTGGTCGCCGATCAGGATCAACATCCACTGTTTAATCCGCAGGAACGACTGATGATTGAGCGGGTGCTGAACCTTAATCAGCGCAGCGTCAGCAGTATTATGACGTCGCGCCATGATATCGAGCGCATCAACCTCAGCGCGCCGGAGGAAGAGATCCGCAGCCTGGTGGAGAAAAATCAGCATACCCGGCTGGTGGTCACCGGCGGGAAGGATAATGAAGATCTGCTGGGGGTGGTGCATGTTATTGACCTGCTCCAGCAGTCCCTGCGCCAGGAGCCGCTGGATCTGCAGGCGCTGGTGCGTCAACCGCTGGTCTTCCCGGAGGGGCTGCCGCTCCTCTCGGCGCTCGATCAGTTCCGCCAGGCCCGCACCCATTTTGCCTTTGTGGTCGATGAGTTTGGTTCCGTCGAGGGGATTGTGACCCTCAGCGACGTGATGGAGACCATCGCCGGTAATCTGCCCAATGAGGTGGAGGAGATCGATGCCCGGCACGATATTCAGCATCATCAGGACGGTTCATGGACGGTCAATGGCCATATGCCGCTGGAGGATCTGGTGCAGTACGTTCCGCTGCCGCTGGATGATAAACGGGAGTACCACACCGTCGCCGGTCTGCTGATGGAGTATTTGCAGCATGTGCCGCAGGTGGGGGAGACCATTGAGATTGACGGTTATACGCTGCGCACGCTGCAGGTCGACAGCCATCGGGTGCAGAAGGTGCAGATCGTCCCGCCGGTAAAGCAGGATGAGCTGGATTATGAGGTGTAATCGTCAGGCATAAAACGGCCCGGGTTACCCCGGGCCGTAAAATTGATAGCCAGGTATCCTGTTTAATGCCTGATGGCGCTGCGCTTATCAGGCCTACGGGATGGCGAACTAATCGGGGGATGACACCCACCGTATAATCCAGACCGGGTCAGGCGTAGCTGCCACACTGCCTGATGGCGCTGCGCTTACCAGGCCTACGGGATGGCGAACTAATCGGGGTATGACACCCACCGTATAATCCAGGCCGGGTCAGGCGTAGCCGCCACACTGCCTGATGGCGCTTCGCTTATCAGGCCTACGGGATGGCGAACTAATCGGGGGATGACACCCTCCGTATAATCCAGGCCGGGTCAGGCGTAGATGCCACACTGCCTGATGGCGCTGCGCTTATCAGGCCTACATTAAGTGGCGACGCAAACGGATGATATTGCGCACATCCCAGGCCGGGTCAGGCGCAGCCGCCACCCGGCATCATTGTGACATTACGCTTTGACGATAAACACAGCCCGGAAACTTCCGGGCCGCGGTGGTAGGAATTACAGCTTATCGAGCAGCTTTTTGGCATCGTTGCCGTCTTTGCTGCCTTTATTACGCTCAACCCAGTCGTTGAGGCGCTGCTTCGCTTCATCCTGCAGCTGTTTGCGCAAGATCTGGTCGACCTGCAGACTGTAGCTCAGCGACTGCCATTCGCCGTAGATGCGCAGCGGGATAGCGGTCTGTTTCAGGCGGTCGATAAGCTTGCCCTCCCCTTTCCAGCCGCCGAGCACGCGCACGTTGAAGCGCATATCGCAGTTCTCTTTCTGCAGATCGAGCTGTCCTTCGCCGGTCATCGCCATCACGTCGGACTGTCCCTGCAGGCGGTTCAGCGTCACCAGCCCGTTATCCAGCGTCAGCCGGCTGCTCACGGAATCCAGGCGGGTGGCATTGTCGTAATTTTCCTGCGCCCGCACGTTGGTGCTGCGTTCCACGGCCTGCTGCACCAGCTGCTGGAAGTTCAGCCCTTCGGTGCGGGTATCGGCCATCTGGAGCTGAGCCTGTCCCTGCCAGTGGCGACGGAAATCATCGGCGTCAATGCGCGTTCCGGAAAATTCGCCGCTCAGCGACAGCTTGCCGGTCAGGTTTAAGGAATAGTTAAAGGCTTTGATCAGCGAACCGATCTCAACATTCTGCAGCGCCGGCTGGAACGTCGCCAGCGGCGTGTCGCCGCGGGCATCCAGGGTGCCAGGGAGAGAGAGCTGCCCGCCGTCAAGATTGCCCTGCATTTTGCTGACCGTCAGCAGCCCCTGCTGGTTGCTGATTTCGCTCTGCACCTGGGTGAAGTTCAGACCGCGCCACTGCAGCTGGTCGGCGCTCAGGGCCATTCGGCCGTTGAAGCCGCGCAGGCTCTGGTAATCTTCGCGCTCATCGCTGTCGGCGATCACCGGGCGCAGCGGTCGCGTCTGACTCTGGCCCTGCTGACTGGCGCTACTGTCCGTCGCCGGCGACCTTTGCGCCAGCAGACTATCGAGATCGAGAGTGGTGGCGTGCAGATCCAATGACCAGTCCGGGCGATCCCCCAGCACCACGCTGCCGCTGCCGGTAACGGTGCTGCGGTTAGCCATCAGATTCAGGTTGTCAAAACGCAGGGTCTTGTCATCTTCCTGCCAGCTGGCCTGCAGACTCCCCTGACCATTAATGCCGTCCGGTGGGAGCTCGGCGCCGCGCAGCTGCCAGCTAAGCTGGGTAAAGTCGGCTTTTAAGGAGTGCGGATAATCGCCGCCCTGCACGGTGGCGGAGAAGTTCAGCGCCAGGTCGCGCTGGTCGCGGTTCACCCGGCCGGAGAAATCCACGGTGGCCCGGTGATTCTCATCCTGCTCCATCTGCAGACGGATATCGCGCACGGTCACCTGCTCGCCGTTCTCATGCTGGAAGAAGAGCACGCTGTCGGCCACCTGCAGCTGACGCACATCGTAGGACCATCCGCGATCCTCCGGGGCCAGCGGCAGGGTGTTATCATGCGGCACCACTGGCGCTGAGCTGTCGCGAACCGCCTCGGTTTTCGGGGTCAGCTGGATCACCGCGCCCTTGAGCATGACCTGCTTCACCTGCAGCTGATGCGAGAGCAGCGGCAGCAGCGCCACGTCGAGGCGCATATTGTCGGCGCGGATCACCGGCTCTTCGGCGCCTCTGGCGGTCAGCGTCATCCGTCCGCTGAGAATGCTGAGCTGCGGCCAGACGTGCCAGCGCAGCGGGCCATCAAGGTCAAGCTGATAACCGCTGCGCTCTGCCACCTCATGCACCATATAGGCGCGAAAATCGTTGGGATTGACCAGCAATACCAACGAGGTAAGCCCGGCGACAATGACCGCCAGCAGGATCATCAGCGTTGTCAGTATTCGTCTCATGGCACCCTCAGCAACACCCCGTTGACGTTATCAATCCTTGTCGATTCGGCTCGCCACCGCACCCTGCTGGTCGCGATATTTGGCGTCTTCACGGCGGTTATACGGCCGGGCCGCCGGGCCCGATAACGGTTCAAAGCTCAGCGCGCCGATGGGCATCCCCGGGCGCAGCGCCAGCGGCAGCTTGCCGGAGTTGTAGAACTCAAGCACGATGCAGCCGGACCAGCCTGGATCGATACGGTGCGCGGTAACGTGCACCATCAGCCCCAGGCGCGCCAGCGAGGAGCGTCCGTCCAGCCAGCCTACCAGGTCGGCAGGCAGGGTGACAGACTCGTAGGTCACCGCCAGCGCCAGTTCGCCCGGATGCAGGAAAAAGGCCTCCCCTTCCGGCAGGACGATCTCTTCGCTCATCACGCGGTCCAGCGCGGCGCTGACCTCGGCCTTCGGGCCGCTTAAATCGATAAACGGCGCCGTGTGGCCACGGAAGGTGCGAAATTTATTACCCAGCCGTACATCAACCGTCGCGCCATTAATACGCTCAACGGGCGGACGCGGATTGATGGCGAGTCGCCCTTCATCCAACCAGGCTTCGATATCTCGGTCACACAGACGCATGGGCTTTCTCCTTATAAGGCTGCTTCCCGCACGCTTCGCGGCGGAGAGGGCAACAGGGCTACTCTTTGCACGTTACACAATTCGGCCAGGTTATTCAAAGAACTGACTGATTTTGGCCTTCAGAATATCAATAGCGATGCGGTTTTTGCCGCCGCGCGGCACGATGATGTCGGCATACTGCTTCGACGGTTCAATAAACTGCAGGAACATCGGGCGCACGGTTTTCTGATACTGGGCCATCACCGAGTCCATGGAGCGGCCGCGCTCGTTAACGTCGCGCTTAATACGGCGCATCAGGCAAATATCGAGAGGGGTGTCGACGAAAATAGAGAAGTTGAGCTCGTTACGCAGGCGCGCATCGGTCAGCAGCAGGATCCCTTCAAGGATAATCACCTTCTTCGGCTCGACGTGAATGGTGTTCGGCGTGCGGGTATGCTCGACGTAGCTATAGACCGGCAGTTCAATCGGCTGGCCGCTTTTCAGCATCTGCAAATGCTGGAACAACAGACTGTGGTCCATTGAGCTCGGGTGGTCATAGTTGGTTTTGACGCGCTCTTCCATCGACAGATGGCTTTGATCTTTGTAATAGCTGTCTTCCGGAATGACGCCAATATGTTCGTCGCCAACTTGTTCACGCAATTCGCGATAGAGAGTACTGGCGATAAGACTTTTGCCAGAAGCCGATGCGCCGGCGATGCCTACAATGACGCACTGATGGGACATATCAGTCATAAATTTTTGCGACCTGATTAACCTGGATAGAGATGGAGGGTGGCGGCGGACCGCCAAACGCGGCAATTATAGGGATTTCAGCGTCCCGATACCAGTGGTATGCGCCCCGGACGGCTATTCCGCCGCCGGGATCCAGTCATCGGTATACCAGATATGCAACAGCGCATACGATCGCATCGGCTGCCAGCGACGGGCATAGCGAGCGATGGCGGCCGGGGTCATTCCCGGAAAGCGCTGTTTAATCAGGTAATCATCCGGCAAAAAGATATCTTTCGCCTGCCAGCCGCGCAGAGCAAAGTAGTTTGCCGTCCAGCGGCCAATCCCGGGCATGCTCTGCAGTTGACGCAGCCCGGCGTCAATGTCCGCTGGCGCCTTCAGGGGCAGCTCGCCGCTGAGCGCCGCCCGGGCGAGGTGGATCAGCGCCTCCGCGCGCCGAAGCGGCATTCCCAGTGCCTTCAGCGCCTGCGGGTCGGCCCGGGACAGCGCCTCTGGCGTCGGAAATAACACATAGCCGGGCGCCTCCGCCAGCGGTTCTCCCCAGCCAGCCGCCACTTTGGCGGTGAGCCGGGCGGCCATCGCCACGCTCACCAGCTGGCCCAGCACCGCGCGCACCGCCTGCTCGAAGGCATCCAGCGCCCCCGGCAGGCGCAGCCCCGGCCGCGCCTCGGCCAGAGGGCCCAACGCCCCGGCGACCTGCCGCGGGTCGCAGGCTAAATCAAACAGCTGGCCAATTCGCGCATAGCAGATCTCCGCCACCGGTTGCAGCCCCGGGGAGAGGGTCACCCGCAGGCCCTGCGCCTCCTCGTCCGGTGCCAGATGAATCAGCCCGCGATGCCCTTCAACGCCAAAGCTGCGACTATAGCCTCCTTCATCAAAGCGCTCGACGCCGGCGACGGCACGCGCCTGCAGAAAACCAACCATCCACGCCCAGTCGTAAGGCGGGGTCCAGGGTAACAGCACCATAAGCTCTCCTTTATATAGCGTTACAATGATAGTCGCCCTTGACCGTCAGCGCCTTGCTTTTAAATTCCAGTTGTCGGCTTGGCGACGATCCGCTAAAGTCGCCCCCCTTCTTCACCGGCATGGGGATTTTGCAGACGATGTTTATTGGTTTTGACTACGGCACCGCCAACTGTTCGGTGGCCTTGATGCGGGAAAACACCCCTCAGCTGTTGACACTGGAAAACGGCAGCGCCCTGCTGCCCTCGATGCTCTGCGCGCCAACGCGCGAAGCGGTCAGCGAGTGGCTCTATCGCCATCATGATGTCCCCACCCACAGCGACGAAAACCAGGCGCTGCTGCGTCGGGCCATCGCCGCCAACCGCGACGAAGACATCGAGGTGCTGCGCAACAGCGTGCAGTTCGGTCTCGCCTCCCTGCATCAGTATGTTGAAGATCCGGAAGAGGTCTACTTCGTTAAATCGCCAAAATCCTTCCTCGGCGCCAGCGGGCTGAAGCCGCAGCAGGTGGCCCTGTTTGAAGACCTGGTCTGCGCCATGATGCTGCACATCAAACTGCAGGCCGAAAGCCAGCTTCCCGAGCAGATCGACCAGGCGGTGATTGGCCGACCGATTAACTTCCAGGGCCTCGGCGGCGATGAGGCGAACGCCCAGGCGCAGGGTATCCTTGAGCGGGCGGCTCTCCGCGCCGGTTTCCGCGATGTGGTTTTCCAGTTTGAACCGGTTGCCGCCGGGCTCGATTTTGAAGCGACCCTCAATGAAGAAAAGCGGGTGCTGGTCGTCGATATCGGCGGTGGGACCACCGACTGTTCCTTGCTATTGATGGGCCCGCAGTGGCGGGAGCGCGCCGACCGCCAGCAGAGCCTGCTCGGCCACAGCGGCTGCCGCATCGGCGGTAACGACCTCGACATTGCCCTGGCCTTCAAATGCCTGATGCCCCTCCTCGGCATGGGCGGCGAAACGGAGAAAGGCACCGCGCTGCCGATCCTTCCGTGGTGGAACGCGGTGGCCATCAACGACGTGCCGGCGCAGAGCGATTTCTACAGCACCGCCAACGGCCGTCTGCTTAACGATCTGCTGCGCAGCGCCCGGGATGCCGACAAGGTGGCTCTGCTGCTGAAGGTCTGGCGCCAGCGTCTCAGCTATCGTCTGGTGCGCAGCGCCGAAGAGAGCAAAATCGCCCTCTCCAGCGCCGCCAGCGTCGAAACCGCGCTGCCGTTTATTCAGGACGAGCTGGCCACCGCCATCGCCCAGCAGGGTCTGGAAGCCGCGCTGGATCAACCGTTGACCCGCATTATGGAACAGGTGCAGCTCGCGCTCGACAGCAGCCAGACCACCCCGGACGTGATCTATCTTACCGGCGGCAGTGCCCGCTCGCCGCTGATCAAAAAGGCGCTGACCGCCCAGTTGCCGGGGATTCCGCTGGCCGGTGGCGATGATTTTGGCTCGGTAACCGCCGGGCTGGCCCGCTGGGCGCAGGTGGTTTTCCGCTAACCCCAGCCCACCGCCGCCGCGCAGCAGGTCTGTCCTGATCCTGCCGATGCAGATTACGCTGGAATATTCCTGGTCTCCCACGCAAAATGGCCTGTTCGTCCGGACAGGCCTGTCCACTTTTCCCCCCTTCCGGGGGCGTATTATCCATACCGTAGCCAGACGTCTGCGGTCAGTAATCTTTGCATGCCGCAAGGGGGCGTGATTGAAAAGGGTGTCTGCGATCTTCGCGGCGGTCCGGCGTTGCCGGCCGCAGTTCCTGGCAGGCTGGCTGCTCAGCTGTGGATTATTCTTGCTGCTGGTCGCCCCGCAGGCTCAGGCGGCGACGCGCCAGGTGGGCATAGATATTCCGGTCCAGTGGTACGCGGACGCCAGCGGCCAGATGACCATCGATCGCTTCGCCGCCCTGCCCATCTACCAGCTCGCCACCACCCGGCAGATCCCCTCCTTTGGTTATTCGCGAAAAACCTGGTGGCTGCGCAGCGAACTGCCGGGAACGTGGTTTGCCGGGGAGCCGCGCTGGCTGCAGCTGGGCCCCTCTTTTGTCGACCATCTGACTATTTACTACCGGCCTCTGGGCAGCGATGCCCCCTGGGCACAGCGCACCTTTGGCGACCGCGACGGCGCCCGCGAGAGCGACCTGCACTGCCGCGAAAGCGTGCTGATCCTCCCCCCGCCGCCGACCGCCGCCGGCTATGAGGTGGTCTTTCGCCTGCAGAGCACCAGCACTCTGATCCTGCTGGCCTCGCTCTCTTCGCCGCAGGAATTTGTACAGCGGGCGACCGCCGACACCGCGTTCTGGAGCTTCTATTTCGGCCTGGCCGCTGTCGCCAGCGGCGTGGCGCTGTGGCTGGCGCTGGCCCTGCGCCGGCGTCTGCTGTGGGGCATCTGTCTTTTCTCGCTCAATTATCCGCTGGTGGCCGCCCTGCACGGCTTCCCGGAGTGGTTTTTCGGCCACGCGGCGCTGCCGCTCCAGGACTTCATGATCAGCAGCCTCTCCCTGTTCAGCTATGCTACCGCCCTCTGGCTGCACAGCGAGATTTTTGATTTGAAGAAGAATATGCCGCGGCTTCATCAGCTACTGATCGCCGCGGTGGTGCTCAACCTGGTGCTGCAGGTCAGTATTCCGCTCGGGTTTTACGGCTTCGCGATGCAGATTGAAGGGGTAGTATTCATCATTATCACCCCGGTGCTGCTGTTCACCTCCTGGTGGCTGTGGCGCAAAAAAGCTATCGACCGTACCACCCTGCTGCTGGGTCTGCTGCCGCCGTTCTATGTCGTCGCCGCGGTGCTGGTGCAGTTGTCGATCCATGGGATTATCCCGTTCCATATGGCGATCTTTTCCCTCTGGCAGTACGCGCTGATCGTCCACATCATTACGGTGCTGATCATTGCCATCCTGCGGGTGCGTGCTGAAAACCGCCAGCTGGAGCAGAAGCAGCGCCTGGCGCGCGAACTGCAGATTGAGCGTGAAGCCAGCTTCCACCAGCGGCAGTTTATGGGCATGGTGGCGCACGAATTCCGCACCCCGTTGGCGGTGATCCAGGCGGCGCTGGAGAATCTTCGCCTCTCGGCGGCCTCGACCAGCCAGGAGGCGCGCTTCGATCGCATCGGCCGCGCCGCCACCCGCCTGGTGCAGCTCACCGATAACTGCCTTGCCGACGCCCGGCTCGCCTCCCACGATCTGCACGTCGAGCGCCAGCAGACCGCCCTGCTGACGGTAATCAACATGGCCGCCTCGGTAGTGGCTATCTCCCATGATCACTACCTGAACATCCGCCAGCACGGCGCGGTGGAAAGCCCGCAGCTGCAGGCCGATGCCGGCCTGCTGTGCATCGCTATCGCTAATCTGCTGGATAACGCCGTCAAGTATTCGCCCCCCGGTGAAATCGCCATCGATATTCATTCCGATGCCGGGCAAACGGAGCTGCGCATTCGCGACCACGGCCCGGGACTCCCCGCCGGACAGGCGGAACTGATCTTTGAGCGCTACCGCCGCGGCGAGCACACATCGCCGGTGCCAGGCGGCACCGGTCTCGGACTGTATGTTGCGCGTCAGATAGTGCAGGCTCATGATGGCAAACTGTGGCTGGCCGAGCATGGCCCGGACGGCTGCACCTTTATTCTCACCCTCCCCACGGTTGCTTAAGAGGAGAACGACGTATGGCTTTACGGCTGGCGATAATTGAAGATAACGCCGATCTGCTGGATGAACTGCTGGCCTGGCTGGGCTATCGCGGCTTCGAGGTGTGGGGGACGCGCAGCGCCGAAGCCTTCTGGCGGCAACTGCACAGCCATCCGGTGGATATCGTGCTGGTTGATATCGGCCTGCCCGGCGAGGATGGCTTCAGCGTACTGAACTATCTGCATGAGCTGGGGCACTACGGTCTGGTGGTGGTCAGCGCCCGCGGTCAGCAACAGGATAAACTGCAGGCGCTGAGCCTTGGGGCCGATGCCTATCTGATCAAACCGGTAAACTTCGCCCATCTTGCCGAGACCCTCACCGCCCTCGGCGCGCGCCTGCGCCAGGACCGTCCGGCGGCTCCGCCTGCGGAGGCGATCGGCACGCCGCCGGCCGTCTCCCCCGGCAGCTGGCGTCTGCAAGAGGATAAACTGATTTCACCCGACGCCCGGACGCTGGAATTAACCCAGCAGGAATATCGCCTGGTCCAGCTCCTGATGCGCAATCGCAACGAAGTGTGCAGCAAACTGGATCTCCATGCCTGCCTGTTTTCCCATGAAAGCGAGCCTGACCTGCACCGGATCGACGTGGTGGTTAGCCGCCTGCGTCACAAGGCACGCCAGCAGGGGATCCACCTGCCCGTTCGCGCAATCTTTGGTAAGGGACTGGCCTTTATTTCCTGAACGACGGGGCGCGTCGGCGGCCGTGCGGGATATAAAAAACTCGTAAGTGTTAATTTTTCTCGTTTTCTGAGAGAAATGAGAGGAATGAGACTGACGATGACCTTAAGAACTTTCTTATAGTGCTAGCACATCAGGATGATGGCGTAAGATTTTCACGGGACAGAAAAGCATATAACAAAACGTATTAGCCGTTCGCGGCAAATTCTGACACCATGCAACACAATCAGGGTAAAAACGATGGCCATGCAAACGTGGTTAGTTTTATTGCTATGCATTTTTTTCTTCAGCATCTCTGTATACAGTTTTATTTCCTATCTGAAAGACAGGAGGCGGCTGAAATTGACTTTTAACGATAAGCGTTCGATGCGTCGTAAATAATTCACTTTAAAATAATAAAAAATTATTGTAGGTACTTTTATATCTTCAACACACCGCATACGCCCGGAGGATTTGTCACAGCATGGCGTTATGTTTTGCGTAAGGAAATAACGCCATGAGAAACATTAATGTCACCATCAACACCCGCAACGCCTTTGTCCGTGAATCGCTGGTAGCCATGGTCAATGACCTCACCCGGGGCGATCTGCGGGCGCGTTTTTCCTGGCATAACACCGATCTGTCAGCTGAAGATATCATTATCTGCGAAGTGATCCCCGGGGAAATATACCTGTGTAATACCCTGATTAAGAACAGAAAAAGAGGAAGCTCGCTGATTATCCTCCATAGCTATGACCAGCTGCCGGAAGATGAGTTCATGATTAACTGCCTGAAAGGGGTCATTTTTGTTTCGCTAAAAACGGCCAGTATTCCGCAATTGCTGACGATCATTAAAAGCGAGCTCCAGCATTGTATGACCCCCACGGCTACCGACGCCGCAGGCCGGGAACTCAGCTGCGCCAGCTGTCCGCATCGCGTGTTATCGCGATCGCAGACCGCCGTAGTGCACGGTATTCTCGAAGGGCTGGATATGAGTAAAATCGCCGCCCTGCAGCGTGTGAGTCCCCGCACCGCCGCCTATCATAAGAATAAGATCATGGAAAAATACAGCCTGAATAATAATCATGAATTTTTCCAGTTTATGAATCTTTTACGTGAGCGCTGGTAGGCAAACAGCAGCACAAAAAAAATAAGATATTGACCTGGCTATATTGTCGGAAATCCGAAAATAGCCGCAGGATGCTAAAAAATATCCAGCGCTGGCGGACATAACGTTAAACTCTGACGCTTCCTCGGTATAAAGACGTTACCGCCCGTCTTTATATAATAAAAAACACGCTACACGAGGAAAACTGATACTTCGTCACATTGCCCCTGACGTGCCTGTCAGGGGTCTTTTTTCCGTGTGGAATAGCGCCCTCAGTGAAAGGGCGCGGCAGGATCAGGCTTCCGCTTTCTCCACTTCCCAGTCCGGCTGCGCTTCCTCGTCGGTCAGCAACCCTTCATTTTTCGACAGCATCGCGGTGGCGATGCCATTACCCAGCACGTTGATGGCAGAGCGCCCCATGTCGAGGAAATGGTCGATACCCATCAGCAGCAGGATCCCGGCGACCGGTATATTGAAGCTGGGGATCGTCGCCGCCAGCACCACCAGCGCCGAACGCGGCACCCCGGCGATACCTTTCGAGGCCAGCATCAGGGTCAGCATCATGACCGTAATCTCGCTAAAGCTCAGCGGCACGTTATAGGCCTGGGCGATAAACATCGCGGCGAAGGAGCAGTAGACCATCGAGCCAACGAGGTTGAACGAATAGCCAATCGGCAGGACGAACGAGACGATATTGCGCGAGCAGCCAAACTTCACCAGTCGCTCGAGGGTCTTCGGATAGGCCGCTTCCGAGCTGCTGGTGGTAAAGGCCACCAGCACCGGATCTTTCAGCATGTTCAGCAGGCGGAAAACCTCTTTTTTCAGCACCATATAGCCGACGGCAATCAGCACCGCGCTGGTCAACAGCACCGCCAGGTAGTAGCCGCCGATGAACGAAGCATAGTTGAGCAGGATCCCCAGCCCCTGGGAGGCAATCACCGACGAGATGGCGGCGAAGATGGCCAGCGGCGCAACGTACATCACATAGCCCGTCACCTTCAGCATAATGTGCGACACCACGTTAAGGGCCGCCACCAGCGGAGCATTAAACTTCTCCCCCAGCGACGCGCCGGCGATGCCGAAGAACATCGAGAACACTACGATCTGCAGGATCTCGTTGTTGGCCATCGCCTCGGTGATGCTGGTGGGGATAGTGTGCGACAGGAATCCTTTCAGGCTCATGCCGCTGACCGCCAGGCCGGTATCCACCGCCTCTTTCGGCACCGCCAGGTTTAACCCGGCGCCCGGGTGCTGGAAGGTGACGATCACCAGCCCGACGAGAATGGATAATACCGAGGAGGTGATGAACCAGACCATCGCCTTCCCGCCTACCCGGCCGATGGTCGCCGTCTCGCCGAGGCGCATAATGCCGACCGTCAGGGTGCTGAACACCAACGGCGCGATGACCATTTTGATCAACCGCAGAAACAGATCGGTGAGCAGCGTAATATTGTCCGCCCAGGCGGAGACGGTGGTTGGCGTCGCGTAGGCATGGATAGCCGCGCCGGAGAGGATCCCCATCAGCATAAAAATGACGATGAAGAGCGTGAGTTTGTTTGCGTTTGCCACAGCAATGACCCCTGATTATTTAACACGTTGATTTTTAAGTGCATATTTTATTATTATGAGAATGCACTGATTTATTCACCGCATAAATCTAATTAAAGCCCCCGCGGATACAACTATTTTTTGCTTTTTTAAACTAAAAGTTGATATCACCCCGGATATCGGCCGCGGGAGCGCCCGGCGTCGCGGCGGTTATCCAGACATTTCTCAACCTTCTTTTCATAATTCCTCCATTTTTACGGCCCCTTCCCTCACTAAACTAGTATCATTCAGCGAAACGCTTCAGGATGAGACCGTAAACTAATGAAAGGCAGTAACATACGTCGTTGGGGCGCCGCGCTGGCGGTAGTGATTATCGCCGGGGCCGCCTACTGGTTCTGGCACGATCGCGGGACGAGCGGCAGCGGGGCTCCCGCCGCCGGACAGGGCCCGCAGGGGCCGGGCGGCGCACGCCATGGCCGCTTTGGCGCCGCGCTGGCGCCGGTGCAGGCGGCCACCGCCACCGAAGAAGCGGTCCCGCGCTATCTCACCGGGCTGGGTACGGTGACGGCGGCCAACACCGTCACCGTCCGCAGCCGGGTCGACGGCCAACTGCTGAGCCTTCACTTCCATGAGGGTCAGCAGGTCAAAGCCGGCGACCTGCTGGCGCAGATCGACCCCAGCCAGTTTAAAGTCGCTCTCGCCCAGGCGCAGGGTCAGCTGGCGAAAGATCAGGCCACCCTTGCCAACGCCCGCCGCGATCTCGCTCGTTACCAGCAGCTGGTGAAGACCAACCTCGTCTCCCGCCAGGAGCTCGACACTCAGCAGTCGCTGGTGGTGGAATCCGCCGGCACGGTGAAAGCTGATGAAGCGGCCGTCGCCAGCGCCCAGCTGCAGCTCGACTGGACCCGCATTACCGCGCCAATTGACGGCCGCGTCGGCTTAAAGCAGGTCGATATCGGCAACCAGATCTCCAGCGGGGATACCACCGGGATCGTAGTCCTTACCCAGACGCACCCGATCGACGTGGTCTTTACCCTGCCGGAAAGCAGCATCGCCACGGTGGTGCAGGCGCAGAAAGCGGGCAAAGCGCTCAGCGTCGAAGCCTGGGATCGCACCAATAAGCAGAAAATCAGCGTCGGCGAGCTGCTGAGCCTCGATAACCAGATCGATGCGACCACCGGGACCATCAAGCTGAAGGCACGCTTTAGCAATCTGGACGACGCGCTGTTCCCCAATCAGTTCGTTAACGCCCGCCTGCTGGTGGACACCCAGCAGAACGCGGTGGTGATCCCTGCCGCCGCGCTGCAGATGGGCAACGAAGGGCATTTCGTATGGGTGCTGAACGATGAGAATAAGGTCAGCAAACACAGCGTGACGCCCGGCATCCAGGACAGCCAGAAAGTAGTCATCAGCGCCGGGCTTTCCGCCGGAGATCGCGTGGTCACCGACGGGATTGACCGCCTGACCGAGGGGGCGAAGGTGGAAGTTGTCACCGCCAACAGCGGCGAGCAGGCGCAGCCCGCCCCGCGCCAGAGCGGTAAACACGGAGCGCGTTCCTGATGCAGGTGTTACCTCCAGGCCGCACCGGCGGCCCGTCCCGGCTGTTTATTATGCGTCCGGTGGCCACCACTCTGCTGATGGTGGCTATCCTACTGGCCGGGATCATCGGCTACCGCTTTCTGCCGGTCTCCGCCCTGCCGGAGGTTGATTACCCGACCATTCAGGTAGTCACCCTCTATCCGGGCGCCAGCCCGGACGTGGTGACCTCCGCCATCACCGCCCCGCTGGAGCGCCAGTTCGGCCAGATGTCAGGCCTCAAGCAGATGTCGTCGCAAAGCTCCGGCGGCGCCTCGGTAGTCACGCTGCAGTTCCAGCTGACCCTGCCGCTGGACGTCGCCGAGCAGGAAGTGCAGGCGGCCATTAACGCCGCCACCAACCTGCTGCCAAGCGATCTGCCCAACCCGCCGGTCTACAGCAAGGTGAACCCGGCGGATCCGCCGATCATGACTCTCGCCGTCACCTCCTCCGCCATCCCGATGACCCAGGTTGAGGACATGGTGGAGACCCGGGTGGCGCAGAAGATCTCCCAGGTTTCCGGCGTCGGTCTGGTGACCCTCGCCGGCGGCCAGCGCCCGGCGGTGCGGGTGAAGCTTAACGCCCAGGCCATCGCCGCCCTCGGCCTGACCAGCGAAACCGTGCGCACCGCTATCACCAGCGCCAACGTTAACTCCGCGAAAGGCAGCCTCGACGGTCCGGCCCGCGCGGTGACGCTTTCCGCTAACGATCAGATGCAGTCCGCTGAGGATTATCGCCGGCTGATTATCGCTTATCAGAACGGGGCGCCGATCCGGCTCGGCGATGTCGCCAGCGTCGAACAAGGGGCCGAAAACAGCTGGCTCGGGGCGTGGGCCAACCAGCAGCGGGCCATCGTGATGAACGTCCAGCGCCAGCCGGGGGCCAACATCATCGACACCGCCGACAGCATTCGCCAGATGCTGCCGCAGCTCACCGAGAGCCTGCCGAAATCGGTGAAGGTGCAGGTCCTCTCCGACCGGACCACTAACATCCGCGCCTCGGTGCGCGACACCCAGTTTGAGCTGATGCTGGCCATCGCCCTGGTGGTGATGATCATCTACCTGTTTCTGCGCAACGTGCCGGCGACCATTATTCCCGGCGTCGCGGTGCCGCTGTCACTGGTGGGCACTTTCGCGGTGATGGTGTTCCTCGACTTCTCGATCAACAACCTGACGCTGATGGCCCTGACCATCGCCACCGGCTTCGTGGTGGATGACGCCATCGTGGTGATCGAGAACATCTCGCGCTATATCGAAAAAGGCGAGAAGCCGCTGGCCGCCGCGCTGAAGGGCGCGGGGGAGATCGGCTTCACCATTATCTCCCTCACCTTCTCGCTGATCGCGGTGCTGATCCCGCTGCTGTTTATGGGCGATATCGTCGGCCGCCTGTTCCGCGAATTCGCCGTCACCCTTGCCGTCGCTATTCTTATCTCGGCGGTGGTCTCCCTGACCCTGACGCCGATGATGTGCGCCCGCATGTTAAGCCACGAATCGCTGCGCAAGCAGAACCGATTCTCGCGGGCCAGCGAGCGTTTCTTCGAACGGGTGATCGCCGTCTATGGCCGCTGGCTGAGCCGGGTGCTGAACCATCCGTGGCTGACGCTCGGCGTCGCCCTGAGCACCCTGGCGCTGTCGATTATCCTGTGGGTCTTTATCCCGAAAGGCTTTTTCCCGATCCAGGATAACGGCATTATCCAGGGCACCCTCCAGGCGCCGCAGTCGGTCTCCTTCACCAGCATGGCCGAGCGCCAGCGGCAGGTGGCCAGCATTATCCTTAAGGATCCGGCGGTGGAGAGTCTGACCTCCTTCGTCGGCGTCGACGGCACCAACCCGGCGCTGAACAGCGCCCGCCTGCAGATCAACCTCAAGCCGCTGGACGAACGCGACGACCGCGTCCAGACGGTGATTAGCCGTCTGCAGCAGGCGGTGGACGGCGTCCCCGGCGTGGCGCTCTACCTGCAGCCGACCCAGGACCTGACCATCGACACCACGGTGAGCCGCACCCAGTATCAATTCACCCTGCAGGCAAACTCCCTCGAGGCGCTGAGCACCTGGGTGCCGCCGCTGCTCAGCCGCCTGCAGGCCCAGCCGCAGCTGGCCGACGTCAGCAGCGACTGGCAGGACAAAGGCCTGGCCGCCTATATCAAGGTGGATCGCGACAGCGCCAGCCGCCTCGGCATCTCAATGGCCGATGTCGATAACGCGCTGTACAACGCCTTCGGCCAGCGGCTGATCTCCACTATTTACACTCAGGCGAATCAGTATCGCGTGGTGCTCGAGCAGGATACCGAGGCGACGCCGGGCCTGGCGGCGCTGGAGAATATCCGTCTCACCAGCAGCGACGGCGGCATCGTGCCGTTGACCGCCATCGCCACGGTGGAGCAGCGCTTTACCCCGCTGTCGGTGAACCACCTCGATCAGTTCCCGGTGACCACCATCTCGTTTAACGTCCCGGACAACTACTCGCTGGGCGAAGCGGTGGAGGCGATCCTCGCCGCCGAACAGTCGCTCGATTTTCCGACCGATATTCGCACCCAGTTCCAGGGCAGCTCGCTGGCCTTCCAGTCGGCGCTCGGCAGCACCGTCTGGCTGGTGGTCGCCGCGGTGGTGGCGATGTATATCGTGCTGGGGGTGCTGTACGAGAGCTTTATCCACCCGATCACGATTCTCTCCACCCTGCCCACCGCCGGGGTCGGGGCGCTGCTGGCGCTGTGGCTGGCGGGCAGCGAGCTGGACGTGATCGCCATCATCGGCATCATTCTGCTGATCGGCATCGTGAAGAAGAACGCCATCATGATGATCGACTTCGCGCTGGCCGCTGAGCGCGAGCAGGGCATGCCGCCGCGGGAGGCGATCTACCAGGCCTGTCTGCTGCGTTTTCGGCCGATCCTGATGACGACCCTCGCCGCCCTGCTCGGCGCCCTGCCGCTGATGCTGAGCACCGGCGTCGGCGCCGAGCTGCGGCGTCCGCTGGGGATCGGCATGGTCGGCGGTCTGATGCTCAGCCAGGTGCTGACCCTGTTCACCACCCCGGTGATCTATCTGCTGTTCGACCGCCTGTCGCTGCACCTGAAGCGCCGCTTCCCGCGTCAGGAAGAGGAGGCGTAAGTGAAGTTTTTCGCCCTCTTCATTTACCGCCCGGTGGCGACGATCCTCATCTCGCTGGCCATCACCCTGTGCGGCATTCTCGGCTTCCGGCTGCTGCCGGTAGCCCCGCTGCCGCAGGTGGACTTCCCGGTGATCATGGTTAGCGCCTCGCTGCCGGGAGCCTCGCCGGAGACCATGGCCTCGTCGGTGGCCACCCCGCTGGAGCGCTCCCTGGGGCGGATTGCGGGGGTCAATGAGATGACCTCCTCCAGTTCGCTGGGCAGTACCCGCATCATTCTCGAGTTTAACTTCGACCGCGATATCAACGGCGCGGCGCGCGACGTTCAGGCGGCGATCAACGCCGCGCAAAGCCTGCTGCCGAGCGGAATGCCCAGCCGGCCGACCTATCGCAAAGCCAATCCGTCGGATGCGCCGATCATGATCCTGACGCTGACCTCGGACACCTACTCCCAGGGTGAGCTGTATGATTTCGCCTCCACCCAGCTGGCGCAGACCATCGCGCAGATCGACGGCGTGGGCGATGTCGACGTCGGCGGCAGCTCCCTGCCGGCGGTGCGCGTCGACCTCAACCCGCAGGCGCTGTTCAACCAGGGCGTGTCGCTGGACGCGGTGCGCACCGCCATCAGCGACGCCAACGTGCGCAAACCGCAGGGGGCGCTGGAGGACAGCGCGCACCGCTGGCAGGTGCAGACCAACGATGAGCTGAAGACCGCCGCCGACTATCAGCCGCTGATCGTCCACTATCAAAATGGCGCCGCGGTGCGGCTGGGAGATGTCGCCACCGTCTCGGATTCGGTGCAGGACGTACGCAACGCCGGGATGACCAACGCCAAACCGGCGATCCTGCTGATGATCCGCAAACTGCCGGAAGCCAATATCATTCAGACGGTGGACAGCATCCGCGCCCGCCTGCCGGAGCTGCAGCAGACCATTCCGGCGGCTATCGACCTGCAGATCGCCCAGGACCGCTCGCCGACCATCCGCGCCTCGCTGGAGGAGGTGGAGCAGACGCTGGTGATTTCGGTGGCGCTGGTGATCCTCGTGGTGTTCCTGTTCCTGCGCTCGGGGCGCGCCACGCTGATCCCGGCCGTCGCCGTCCCGGTTTCCTTAATCGGCACCTTCGCCGCGATGTATTTGTGCGGCTTCAGCCTCAATAACCTGTCGCTGATGGCCCTGACCATCGCCACCGGCTTCGTGGTGGATGACGCTATCGTGGTGCTGGAGAATATCTCCCGCCATCTGGAGGCGGGGATGAAACCGCTGCAGGCGGCGCTGCAGGGGAGCCGCGAGGTCGGCTTTACCGTGCTGTCGATGAGCCTGTCGCTGGTGGCGGTGTTCCTGCCGCTGCTGCTGATGGGCGGCCTGCCCGGCCGCCTGCTGCGCGAGTTCGCCGTCACCCTGTCGGTGGCGATCGGCATCTCGCTGGCGGTCTCCCTCACCCTGACGCCGATGATGTGCGGCTGGCTGCTGAAAAGCGGCAAGCCCCACCAGCCGACGCGCAACCGCGGCTTTGGCCGCCTGCTGGTGGCCGTGCAGGGCGGCTATGGTAAATCGTTAAAATGGGTGCTGAAGCATAGCCGCCTGACCGGCCTGGTGGTGCTGGGCACCATCGCCCTCAGCGTCTGGCTCTACATTTCGATCCCGAAAACCTTCTTCCCGGAGCAGGACACCGGGGTGCTGATGGGCGGCATTCAGGCCGACCAGAGCATCTCCTTCCAGGCGATGCGCGGCAAGCTGCAGGACTTTATGAAGATCATTCGCGAAGATCCGGCGGTGGATAACGTCACCGGCTTTACCGGCGGCTCGCGGGTCAACAGCGGGATGATGTTTATCACCCTCAAGCCGCGCGACCAGCGCCACGAGACGGCGCAGCAGGTGATCGACCGGCTGCGCAAAAAGCTGGCCAACGAGCCCGGGGCCAACCTGTTTCTGATGGCGGTGCAGGATATCCGCGTCGGCGGCCGGCAGTCGAACGCCAGCTATCAGTACACCCTGCTGTCCGACGACCTGTCGGCGCTGCGCGAGTGGGAGCCGAAGATCCGCAAAGCGCTGGCGGCGCTGCCGGAGCTGGCGGACGTCAACTCGGATCAGCAGGACAATGGCGCCGAAATGGACCTGGTTTATGACCGGGATACCATGTCGCGCCTCGGCATCAGCGTCCAGGACGCCAACAACCTGCTGAACAACGCCTTTGGCCAGCGGCAGATCTCTACCATCTACCAGCCGCTCAACCAGTATAAGGTGGTGATGGAGGTGGATCCGGCCTACACCCAGGACGTCAGCGCCCTGGATAAGATGTTCGTCATTAACAGCGACGGCAAGCCGATCCCGCTGGCCTACTTCGCTAAATGGCAGCCGGCCAATGCCCCGCTGTCGGTGAACCACCAGGGGCTGTCGGCGGCATCCACTATCTCCTTTAACCTGCCCACCGGCCGCTCGCTGTCGGAAGCCAGCGAGGCCATTGACCGCGCGATGACCCAGCTCGGGGTGCCGTCGAGCGTGCGCGGCTCCTTTGCCGGTACCGCTCAGGTGTTCCAGCAGACCATGAACGCGCAGGTGATCCTGATCCTCGCGGCTATCGCCACGGTCTATATCGTGCTGGGGGTGCTATATGAGAGCTATGTGCATCCGTTGACCATCCTCTCGACGCTGCCCTCCGCCGGGGTGGGCGCTCTGCTGGCGCTGGAGATCTTCGATGCCCCGTTCAGCCTAATCGCCCTGATTGGGATTATGTTATTAATTGGCATCGTTAAGAAAAACGCCATCATGATGGTTGATTTTGCCCTGGAGGCGCAGCGCAACGGCAACCTGACGCCGGAAGAGGCGATTTTCCAGGCCTGCCTGCTGCGTTTCCGGCCGATTATGATGACCACCCTCGCCGCGCTGTTCGGCGCCCTGCCGCTGGTGCTCTCCGGGGGCGATGGCTCTGAGCTGCGCCAGCCGCTGGGGATCACCATCGTCGGCGGTCTGGTGATGAGCCAGCTGTTAACGCTCTACACCACGCCGGTGGTCTATCTTTTCTTTGACCGACTGCGGCAGCGTTTTTCGCGTCACTCCTCTCAACCGGTAAGCGAATAACATGACAGACCTCCCGGCCAGCGTGCGCTGGCAGCTATGGATAGTGGCGTTCGGCTTCTTTATGCAGTCGCTGGACACCACCATCGTTAACACCGCCCTCCCCTCGATGGCCAAAAGCCTCGGGGAGAGTCCGCTGCATATGCATATGATTATCGTCTCCTATGTGTTAACGGTGGCGGTGATGCTGCCGGCCAGCGGCTGGCTGGCCGACCGGGTCGGGGTGCGCAATATCTTCTTCACCGCCATCGTGCTGTTTACCGCCGGATCGCTGTTTTGCGCCCAGGCCAGCACCCTCGACCAGCTGGTGATGGCGCGGGTGCTGCAGGGGGTCGGCGGCGCGATGATGGTGCCGGTCGGCCGCCTGACGGTGATGAAGATCGTCCCGCGCGATCAGTATATGGCGGCGATGACCTTCGTCACCCTGCCGGGCCAGGTCGGTCCGCTGCTCGGCCCGGCGCTGGGCGGGGTGCTGGTGGAGTACGCCTCCTGGCACTGGATCTTCCTCATCAATATCCCGGTGGGGATCGTCGGCGCTATCGCCACCCTCTGTCTGATGCCCAACTACACCATGCAGACCCGGCGCTTCGATCTCTCCGGCTTTCTGCTGCTGGCCGCCGGAATGGCGACCCTGACCCTGGCGCTCGACGGCCAGAAAGGGCTCGGCATTTCCCCTGCCTGGCTGGCGGGGCTGGTGGCCGTCGGCCTCTGCGCCCTGCTGCTCTACCTGTGGCACGCCCGCGGCAACGCCCGGGCGCTGTTTAGCCTTAACCTGTTTCGCAACCGCACTTTCTCTCTCGGCCTCGGCGGCAGCTTCGCGGGACGCATCGGCAGCGGCATGCTGCCGTTTATGACCCCGGTGTTTCTGCAGATCGGCCTCGGCTTCTCCCCCTTTCACGCCGGGCTGATGATGATCCCGATGGTGCTCGGCAGCATGGGCATGAAGCGGATCGTGGTCCAGGTGGTCAACCGCTTTGGCTACCGTCGGGTGCTGGTCGCCAGCACCCTGGGCCTGGCGGCGGTCAGCCTGCTGTTTATGTTTAGCGCCCTGGCCGGGTGGTATTACGCGCTGCCGCTGGTCCTGTTTCTGCAGGGGATGATCAACGCCAGCCGCTTCTCCTCAATGAATACCCTGACGCTGAAAGATCTCCCGGACGATCTGGCCAGCAGCGGCAACAGCCTGCTGTCGATGGTGATGCAGCTGTCGATGAGTATCGGCGTGACCATCGCCGGGCTGCTGCTGGGGCTGTATGGCCAGCAGCATATGAGCCTCGACGCCGCCAGCACCCATCAGGTCTTTCTCTACACCTATCTGAGCATGGCGGCGATCATCGCCCTGCCGGCGCTCATCTTTTCCCGGGTACCGGATGACGTCGGCAGTAATACCGTCCTCCGTCGACGCAACAGGAGTGGATCGTGAAATTTTGGCGCCCGGGTATTACCGGCAAGCTGTTCCTCGCTATATTCGCCACCTGCATCGTGCTGCTGATCAGCATGCACTGGGCGGTGCGCATTAGTTTTGAACGCGGGTTTATCGACTATATCAAGCGCGGCAATGAGCAACGCTTAACCATGCTCAGCGACGCGCTGAGCGAGCAGTATGCCCAGCATGGCAGCTGGGCGTTTCTGCGCAATAATGACCGCTTTATCTTCCAGCTGCTGCGCACCTTCGAACGGGATAACGACGACCGCTCGCCGCCGGGGCACGCCATGAAGCCGGACGCCGCCCCGGACGGGCCGCCGCCGGATGGCCCCCCTGACGGCCCGCGCCCGAGGCCGGAAATGCCGCCCCACGGCTGGCGCACCATGTTCTGGGTGGTGGATCAGTCGGGGCGCGTGCTGGTGGGGCCGCGTGAGCGCGTCCCGGAGGACGGCACCCAGCGCAGCATCGTGGTCAACGGCGCGGAGGTGGGCAAAGTGATCGCCTCGCCGGTAGAGCGGCTGACGCGCAATACCGACATTAACTTCGACCGGCAGCAAAAGCGCACCAGCTGGCTGATTGTCGCCCTTGCCACCCTGCTTGCCGCGCTGGCCACTTTCCCGTTGGCCCGCGGTCTGCTGGCGCCGGTGAAGCGGCTGGTGGAAGGCCCCCATAAGCTGGCGGCAGGCGACTTTTCCACCCGCGTGACGGTGACCGGCGGCGATGAGCTCGGCCGCCTGGCGCAGGATTTTAACCAGCTCGCCAGCACCCTGGAGCGCAACCAGCAGATGCGTCGCGATCTGATGGCCGATATCTCCCATGAGCTGCGCACCCCGCTGGCGGTGCTGCGCGGCGAGCTGGAGGCGATTCAGGACGGGGTCCGGCGCTTTACCCCCGAGTCGATTCCTTCTCTGCAGGCCGAGGTGGCTACTCTCACCAAGCTGGTGGACGACCTCCATCAGCTGTCGATGTCCGACGAGGGGGCGCTGGCCTACCAGAAAACCTCGCTGGATATTATCACCCTGCTGGAAGTGGCGGCGGGCGCTTTTCGCGAGCGCTTCGCCAGCCGGCAGCTAAGCATTCAGGTGTCGCTCCCGGAGCAGGCGATGATCTTCGGCGACCGCGACCGCCTGATGCAGCTCTTCAACAATCTGCTGGAGAACAGCCTGCGTTATACCGACAGCGGCGGCAGCCTGCACATCACCGCCCGCCGCAGCGGCCAGATGCTGGTGATTGACTTCGCCGACAGCGCCCCCGGCGTCAGCGATGAGCAGCTGGCCCGCCTGTGCGAACGCTTTTACCGGGCGGAAGGATCGCGCAACCGCGCCAGCGGCGGATCCGGCCTCGGGCTGGCGATTTGCCTCAATATCGTAGCGGCCCACGGCGGCACCCTGCGTGCCGACCATTCGCCTTTTGGCGGGGTTAGCATTAAAGTTGAGTTACCTCTGGAACATGATTTACCGAGAGACGTATGACTGAATTGCCTGTAGATGAAAACACCCCACGCATCCTTATCGTGGAAGATGAACCGAAGCTCGGCCAGCTGCTGATTGATTATCTGCAGGCCGCCGGCTATGCGCCTGCGTTGATTAACCACGGCGACAAGGTCCTGCCCTACGTCCGCCAGACGCCGCCGCATCTGATCCTGCTGGATCTGATGCTGCCCGGTACCGACGGTCTGACGCTGTGCCGGGAAATTCGCCGCTTCTCCGATGTTCCGGTGGTAATGGTGACGGCGAAAATCGAAGAGATCGACCGTTTGCTGGGGCTGGAAATAGGCGCCGACGACTATATCTGCAAGCCCTACAGCCCGCGGGAAGTGGTCGCCCGGGTAAAAACCATCCTCCGCCGCTGCAAGCCGCAGCGCGATCTGCAGGCGCTGGACGCCCAGAGCCCGCTGATTGTCGACGAAGGTCGTTTTCAGGCCTCCTGGCGCGACAAGCTGCTGGACCTCACTCCCGCCGAGTTCCGGCTGCTGAAAACCCTCTCCCAGGAGCCGGGCAAAGTGTTCTCCCGCGAACAGCTACTCAACCATCTGTATGACGATTATCGGGTAGTCACCGATCGCACCATCGACAGCCACATCAAGAACCTGCGGCGTAAGCTGGAGGCGCTGGACGCCGAGCAGTCGTTTATCCGCGCGGTGTATGGCGTTGGCTACCGCTGGGAAGCGGACGCCTGCCGGCTGGCGTAGTTAGCCTTTTCCCGGCTCGCGCTGCGCTTCGCCGGGCTACACGTTCACCGCCATCTGCAATCCGTAGCCCGGGTAAGGCGTTTACGCCGCAACCCGGGGAACTCCCTAGAGCCTATCCCACCAGGCGTTATTAACGCTGTCAGTGTGAGTACTGCCCAGGTTCAAAATGGCAAACAAATTAGCCATACTGAAAGATACCTATCTGATATTTACTCCCCTTCGCCGCGGCGCTACAATGCCCGCCCTTAATGTGGGGACACTCCCCAACTCGCCGCACCAGGTGCGGCGAATCTGACCTGTCATCAGAACGAGAACACCATGTTTAAACCAGAACTCCTCTCCCCGGCGGGAACGCTGAAGAATATGCGTTACGCTTTCGCCTATGGCGCCGATGCCGTCTATGCCGGCCAGCCGCGCTACTCGCTGCGCGTGCGTAACAACGAATTCAATCACGAAAATCTGCAGCTCGGCATCAATGAAGCCCACGCGCTGGGTAAAAAATTCTATGTGGTGGTCAACATCGCCCCGCATAACGCCAAGCTGAAAACGTTTATTCGCGATCTGAAGCCGGTGGTGGAGATGGGTCCGGACGCGCTGATCATGTCCGATCCGGGTTTAATCATGCTGGTGCGGGAACACTTCCCGGAGATGCCGATCCATCTTTCAGTGCAGGCCAACGCCGTCAACTGGGCGACGGTCAAATTCTGGCAGCAGATGGGGCTCACCCGCGTGATCCTGTCGCGTGAACTGTCGCTGGATGAAATCGAAGAGATTCGCCGCCAGGTGCCGGAGATGGAGATTGAGATTTTCGTCCACGGCGCGCTGTGCATGGCCTACTCCGGCCGCTGCCTGCTCTCCGGGTATATCAACAAGCGCGACCCGAACCAGGGGACCTGCACCAACGCCTGCCGCTGGGAATACAACGTGGCGGAAGGCAAAGAGGACGACGTCGGCAACATCGTCCACAAATATGAGCCGATCCCGGTGCAGACCGTGGAGCCTACCCTCGGCATCGGCGCGCCGACCGATAAAGTCTTTATGATTGAGGAAGCCAAACGTCCGGGCGAATACATGACCGCCTTTGAGGACGAACACGGCACCTACATCATGAACTCGAAAGATCTGCGGGCTATCGCCCACGTTGAGCGTCTGACCCAGATGGGCGTTCACTCGCTGAAGATCGAAGGCCGCACCAAATCCTTCTACTACTGCGCGCGCACCGCTCAGGTTTACCGCAAGGCGATCGACGATGCCGCCGCCGGCAAACCGTTCGATACCAGCCTGCTGGAGACCCTGGAGGGGCTGGCCCACCGCGGGTACACCGAAGGCTTCCTGCGCCGCCATACCCATGACGATTATCAGAACTACGAGTACGGCTACTCCGTCTCCGAGCGCCAGCAGTTTGTCGGCGAATTCACCGGAGAGCGTAACGGCCCGCTGGCGGCCGTGGCGGTCAAAAATAAGTTCAGCGTCGGCGACAGCCTTGAGCTGATGACCCCGCAAGGTAACGTCAACTTCACCCTTGAGCATATGGAGAATGGCAAAGGCGAAACCATGCCGGTGGCCCCGGGCGATGGCTATACCGTCTGGTTGCCTGTGCCGGATGACCTGCCCCTGCAGTATGCCCTGCTGATGCGCAACTTTACTGGTCAAACAACCAGAAATCCGCACGGTAACTAGTTAATTTGCGTTATTTTTTCACGATGTAAGGATATTAGAATCGGATCACATACCGTTTCGATCGAAACAGGTATCATCCATTTCGCTGAAAAACATAACCCATAAATGCTAGTTGTACCAGGAACCACCTCCTTAGCCTGCGTAATCTCCCTTACGCGGGCTTATTTTTTTGCCTCTCCTCCGGTCTTCGCTTGCGTCATGCGGTACACTTTATGCAACATTAAGCAATAAAGGTTCCCTTGATGATGTCTACGTTTCCTGCCAGCTTACTGATCCTTAACGGCAAAGGTGCCAATGAACCGCAGTTACGCGAGGCGGTTAACCTGTTACGCGACGAAGGGATCGATATTCACGTCCGCGTCACCTGGGAAAAGGGCGATGCCGCTCGGTTTATCGATGAAGCCCTGCAGCTGAACGTTGAAACGGTGATCGCCGGCGGTGGCGATGGCACCATTAATGAAGTGGCGACCGCGCTGGTGGAGCGCGGCGGCAAGATGGCGCTGGGGATTTTACCGCTGGGCACGGCTAACGACTTTGCCACCAGCGTCGGTATTCCGCAGGACCTGGCCAGCGCCCTCAAGCTGGCGATCGTCGGCCGCGATGTGCCGATAGATATCGCCCGGGTGAATGATAAAACCGGCTTTATTAATATGGCGACCGGCGGGTTCGGCACCCGGATCACCACCGAAACGCCGGAAAAACTCAAGGCCGCGCTCGGCGGTGTCTCTTATTTAATCCACGGTCTGATGCGCATGGATACCCTGAAGCCGGACCGCTGCGAGATCCGCGGGGAGAACTTTCACTGGCAGGGCGATGCGCTGGTCATCGGCATCGGCAACGGCCGCCAGGCCGGCGGCGGTCAGCAGCTGTGTCCGGAGGCGTTGATTAACGATGGTCTGCTGCATCTGCGCATTTTCACCGGCGAAGAGCTGATCCCTGCCCTGTTCAGCACCCTGGCGAATCCGGAAAACTCGCCGAATATTGTTGACGGTGTCTCCTCGTGGTTTGAGATCACCGCCCCCCATGAGATGACCTTTAATCTCGACGGCGAGCCGCTCAGCGGCAAAACCTTCCGTATGGAGCTGTTACCGGCGGCCCTGCGCTGCCGGCTGCCGCCCGACTGCCCGCTGCTACGCTGATCAGGCTTCGCAAAGCAAAGACGGCGCCCGGCTGGTATACAGCAGCCGGGTTCGTTGATTGAGCCTCTGAATGTTAAGGTAAAACGGCACCTGCGGCTGCAGGGAAAAAACCTGGGCAGGATATCGATCCAAACACCGCGCTTACATTAACAGACGATACCCACAACCACAAAAAACCTATAACATCAAATAGTTACCTATTAAAATGGGCACATCTGCCGTGAGACAATGCGCCATAAAGCTTAGTATTCCGCCACCTCGCGCGCCATTTCGCGCGTATATTGCCGACTGGCGTTAACCAGCATCTGCGTATAGGCCATCTGCGCCTGGCCGCTGACCAGCGCATCGACCGTCAGGGTTTCGAGGATCTTCCCGTACTGCATCACCGCCACTTTCTGGCATAAGTGGGCAATAACCCCAAGATCGTGGGTGACCATCAGGTAAGTGAGCTTAGCCTCCCGCTGCAATTCTGCCAGCAGGTTAAGGATCTCAGCCTGCACCGACACATCCAGCGCCGACGTCGGCTCATCCAGCAGCAGCACCTGAGGCTCAAGAATCAGCGCTCTGGCTATTGCCACGCGCTGCCGCTGCCCGCCGGAGAGCTGATGCGGATAGCGCTCGCGAAAGGCGCGGTTGAGGCCTACTTTATCCAGCAGCACATTGATCCGCCGGTCGCGGTCGTTGATACGATGGATCTGCAGCGGCTCTTCGAGGATATCGCCAATGGTGTGACGGGGATGCAGCGATCCGTAGGGGTCCTGAAATACCATCTGCACCTGACGGCAGCGCTCGCGGCTAATTTCATGCCCTAAGGGCTGAGCATCGATGGTCAGTTCCCCCTGCCAGTGGGTAAACAGCCCCGCCAGGCACTTGAGCACCGTCGTTTTACCGGAACCGGACTCTCCTACCAGACCGTAGATCTCGCCGGGCTTAACGTGGAAACTGACGTCATACAGCACCTGGTTACGCTTCTCCCCCTCGCCAAACGCGAGGTTGAGATGTTGAACTTCAATCATTATCCGCTCCTTAATCCGTTAACCAGCTGGCCTGACGCTGCAGCACCGGCAGTATCGGGCGACGATGCTGCATATCCGGCAGCGAGTTAATCAATCCCTGAGTGTAGGGGTGACGGGCGTTATCGAGATCTTTAGCGGCGATGGACTCCACTACCCGTCCGGCGTACATCACCAGCACCCGGTCGCAGAAGCTGCGCACGAGGTTGATATCGTGGCTGATAAAAATCAGCCCCAGCCCGCGCGACTGAACCAGGTCATCCAGCAGGCCCAGCACCTGCAGGCGCACCGACACGTCCAGCGCGGAGGTGGGCTCATCGGCAATGATCAGCTCCGGGTCGGTAATCAGCATCATGGCGATCATGATGCGCTGTCCCTGTCCGCCGGATATTTCATGCGGATAAAGCTGATAAACGCGCTCCGGCTGGCGAATACGCACCACCTCCAGCATCTCCAGCGCCCTGGCTTTCGCCTCATCTTTGCGCCCGGGATGATGAGTAAGCCAGGCCTCGGCGATTTGCTTACCCACGCAGACCACCGGATTCAGCGAATATTTCGGATCCTGCATAATCATCGAGATACGTTTGCCGCGTACGCCGCGCATCTGCGCTTCGCTAAGATGCTGCAGATCGAGGTCGGCAAACTGCATCCGGCTGGCGCTGACGCGGGCCTTTTTCGGATGCAGCTGCAGCAGCGCGCGCCCAACGGTGGACTTACCCGAACCGGACTCGCCGACAATGGCCAGCTTCTCATGCCCCAGCTGGAAGGAAACGCCGCGCACGGCGTGGGTCACCGCGCTACCGTTAACAAAGTCGACGCACAAATCGCGCACGTCGAGCAGCGGTGCATTATTCACTACGGGGATCGAGGATGTCACGTAGGCCATCTCCTAAGAAGTTGAACGCTAAGCTATTGATCAGAATCGCCAGCCCCGGAATGGTTACGACCCACCAGCACTCCATCATATAAGTGCGCCCGCTGGAGATCATCGCTCCCCACTCCGGCTCTGGCGGCTGCGCGCCGAGGCCGAGAAAGCCTAGACCGGCCGCGGTCAGAATGATCCCGGCCATATTCATGGTGATACGGATAATGACCGAGGGCAGACACAGCGGCACGATATGGCGCCAGAGGACGCGGGCCGATGAAGCGCCCTGCAGACGCACGGCGGAGATAAAATCAGCCTGGCGCAGAGAGAGCGTTTCGGCGCGCGCCAGACGGGCAATCGGCGGCCAGGCGGTCAGCGTGATGGCGATAACCACGTGCTCCAGCCCCGGTCCTAAAGCGGCGACAAACGCCAGCGCCAGGACCAGACTCGGGAAGGAGATGAAAATATCGGTGACGCGCATCAGCACCATATCGACTTTACCGCCGAAATAGCCGGCACTGACGCCCAGCAGCAGTCCGAGCGGACCGACGGTCACTGAGACCAGCAGCACGATATAGAGCGTGATGCGGGAGCCGTACACCAGGCGACTAAAGATATCTCGGCCAAACTCATCGGTGCCGAACCAGTGCTGCGCATTCGGCGCGACCAGCGCACTATTCAGGTCCTGTACCAGCGGGTTATAAGGCGCAATCAGCGGCGCGAAAATCGCCACCACCAGCAGCATAAAGATAATTCCTCCGCCGATGGCCGTGAGCGGATTGCGCGCCATTTTGCCGATAAACCCGACGGCCCGCGCCGCCGCGCGTTGCAGCCGCTGACGGCCTTCGCCCGCACCACCCGAAAGCGGCGAATCCAGAGAAACGGTCATGATTTTGTCCTCGGGTCAAAGAATTGATACAGCATGTCGGAGAGCAGGTTGAGCATCACGAAGATCACCCCCACCAGCAGCACGCAGCCCATCACCGCATTCATATCGCCCAGCAGCAAGCTTCCGGTAAGGTAGGAGCCAAACCCCGGCCATGAGAAGACGGTTTCAATCAGCACCGCGCCTTCCAGCAGCGCGCCGTAGGCCAGCGCCACCACCGTCAGCAGTTGCACGAGGATGTTACGAAACGCATGGTTCCAGATAACCTGGCGCTCGGTCAGCCCTTTCACCCGGGCGGTAATAATGAACTCCTGCGACAGCTGGGCCAGCATAAAGCTGCGGGTCATACGGCTGATATAAGCCAGCGAGTGAAAACCCAGCAGCGAGGCGGGAAGAATCAGATGATTAATGGCGTTCCAGAACACCTGGCCGTTGCCGGCCAGCAGCGCATCAACGGTCATCAGCCCGGTGCGGCGCGGCACCACACCATCCAGCCCGAGATCTACCCTCCCGGCGCCGCCTACCCAGCCAAGCCAGGCATAGAACACCAGCAGCCCCATCATCCCGACCCAAAAGATCGGCGTCGAGTAGCCCGCCAGGCTGATAATGCGTACCACATAATCGGAGACGCTATTGCGCCGCGCCGCCGCCAACACGCCCAGCGGAATACCAAGACCCGCGCCGACAATAATCGCCATCGTTGCCAGCTCCATGGTGGCCGGGAAGACGCGGATAATATCGTCCACCACCGGTTTCCCGGTCAGCAGCGCGTTGCCCAGATCGCCGTGCAACAGGTTGACGAAATAGATGCCAAACTGGGTGGTCAGCGATTTATCAAACCCCAGCTGCTGGTAAACCTGCTGATAGGTACTCTGGTCAGCATCCGGGCCGACAATCGCCAGCACCGGGTCGATGGGCATGACGCGGCCAATGGTAAAGGTCAGCAGCAGCAGGCCGAACAGTGTAATCACCACCTGCAGTAGCCGTTTTGATAAGCGCCGGCCGCGTGAGCCGGGCGCAAGGATTGCGGTACTCATCCTTTCTCTCCTTCGCGGACTTTATAGACGTCACGCAGAAAAGTGGTGGCGGAGGGGTGCGGCTGATACTCCCGTACCTCGTTGCGCACGACGACCGAATCAACCATCTGCGAAAGCGGAATTAAAGCCGGAACCAGCTGGTCGTAGCGTGTCTGGATGGCCTGGTAGTCAGCCACCTGTTTTTGCGGATCGCGTTCCAGCAGGGCCTGGTCAATCATCGTATTCAGTTGCGGGTCGTAAAAACCGGTACGCCAGCCCTGGAAGTTGGTCAGGCGCGCCTTATCGCTGTTATCCGGGTTATAGACCAGCGCGCGCAGGCTGGAGTGCGGATGCGGCTCCATCCCGCTGCCGCCGCGACCTACCAGCAGGTCAAATTTACGCTCGCGCATTGCGCCGTAGATCTGGTTACCAGTGCCGGTGATGATTTTGGCGTTAATCCCCGCCTGCATCAGCGTCGACTGCACGGCGATAGCGATGTTAAGAAATGGCTGATCGGAGAGTACCCGCAGCGTGGTATCAAAGCCGTTGGGATATCCCGCTTCCGCCAGCAGCTTTTTCGCCCGCGCCACGTCCAGCCTGTAGCCGGGATCGGGTAGCGTGGACGGCATTCCCGCTTTGATAGGCCGCTGGTGCAGCACGCCGTAGCCCGGCATCAGCGCTTTATTGATACCTTGGTAATCAATCAGATAGCGCACCGCCTCGCGCACTTTCGGATTGGCGAAGTGCGCCTCTTTCATGCTCATCGCCACGTAGTACATGGTGCCGCGCTGCACCGCATCGACGGTCAGCTGCGGGTCGCTGCGCAGGGCGTTGATATCGGAAACCGCCATATTGTTGGCAATATCAAGGTCGCCTTTTTCGATCATCAGGCGCAGAGTTTGCGACTCCTGGAAATGACGCAGTACCACGCGGCTCATTTTCGCCTCGCCGCGCCAGTAGTCAGGGTTGCGCTTCATGCGCAGCACATCTTTCGCCTGCCAGGTTTCGAGGATAAACGGCCCGGAACCGGCTTCATGGGTGGTTAGCCAGCGGTTACCCCAGTCGTTATCCTGCTGGTGGCTTTGCACCGTTTTACTGTCCAGCACTCCGAGGTTGCCCAGCGCCGCCAGCGAGTAAATCACCAGCTGCGGATCGTTATCTTTGGGTAATACGATTTGCACCGTGAAGCGGTCCGGCGCGCTGACCTGGCTGTCGATATTTTTCTTACTGAAGCCATAGGATTTCCATACTGAGGCCTGGGCCAGGTTGAGGTGCAGGATGCGCCGCATTGACCACACGACGTCGGCGGCGGTCAGCGGGTTGCCGGAGTGAAACTTAACGTCATCGCGCAGATGAAAGGTCAGGGTTTTGCCGTCGGGGCTGATATCCCAGGATTTCGCCAGCGCGGGCCTGACGGTGGTGAGCTGCTCAGGGTCAAGCTCCACCAGCGAGTCGTAGAGGTTGACCACGATCCCCACCACTTCGTTACCGGTCATCGCCGCCGGGTCAAGGGTGAGCAGGTTATTCATATTCATGCCGATGATCAGCTGGTCGGGCGGCGTTTTCGCCACCGCCTCCCCGCTCCCCATCGACATGGCGAGCGCGAGAATACACGCTCCCAGTAAGGAGGTTTTTTTCATATCTCTGTTTGCCTGTACTGTAGGGTACATGTTGCCGGATGGCGGCATTTTCGGCTTATCCGGTCTACCGGGCCGCAGGCTCGATAAGCGCAGCGCCATCGGGTATTTATTTTTTTAAATCAGTCGTGGCTAACGGTATTGGCTTCGATATACGCAAAATTAATGTCTTCACCGAGACCCGGACGTTGTGACAAATGCACAAATCCCTGGTCATCCATCGGGTCGACAATGCTGTTGAGATAGGCCGCCGGTTCATCGTAGTCGAGGAACGGATGCAGCAGGCCGCGCTCGTACCAGCGGCAGTTGCGGATCGCGCCCACCACCGCCAGGCTTGCCGCTCCGTTGCCGTGGACTTCGCAATCCATGCCGAAAGATTCCGCCAGCGCCGCCACCTTCATGGTCGGTGTAATCCCCCCCACGCCGTTAGCGCCGGCGCGCAGAATGTCGCAGGCACCGGCTTTCACCCATTCGGCGCGCATGTGGTGCTTGCCGCCGAAGCTCTCCGGCCCGACGATGGGAATCGACAGGTTTTCCGCCAGCCACGCATAGGAAGACATCGAATCCTCCTCCATCGGCTCTTCAAACCAGGCGAAATTGAGTTTTTCCAGCTCTTTGCCGATCCACAGCGCCTCGGCGCGGCTGTACCAGTGATAGCCATCAATCATCAGGTCAATATCCGGCCCTACGGCTTCGCGCACCGCCGCGCAGGCTTTAATGTCCATTTTGGGATTGGGCGCAAAAGAGATTGGCGGCATCCAGGTGTGCAGTTTGATGGCCTTGTAGCCGCGGGCGACCAGCTTCTCAGCAAAAGCGGCATACTCTTCCGGGGTCGACAGGCCGCCCGGCAGATCGTCGCCGCACATGGTGCTACCGTAAGCCGGGACAGTGTCGCGATAGCCGCCGAGCAGCTTATAAACCGGCATCTTAAGGCTGCGGCCGATCAGGTCCCACAGCGCCTGTTCAACAAACGACAGCGCGCGCTCCGTTAGCTGATGTGCGCTGCCGCGCTGCCAGTGGTTAAGATCCTGCCAGAGACGCTCACGGTTAAACGGGTCCTGTCCCACCAGCACTTTGCGAAAAAAAGTATTCACCACGAACGGGCGCACGACTTCCGGAGGCGCAAACGAAAAGCCCTGCGCCCCATCATCAGCGGTGATGGTCAGCATCGCCATTTTGGCCATGCTTTCAACCCCCGGATGGGAGTGCCCGGCGCTGTCGGAAACCCGACGAGTGGGATATTGGAAAACGGTGACATTCACAGATTCAATTTTCATGCTCGGTCCTTATCACGGCCAAATCCGATCGACATAAGCAGATCGGCAAAGCGGTTTTACATTATTGAAAATACGTTTCAATATATAATCTAAGCACAACTTCGTAGTAGTGCCTCGGACAAACACCGCTAAGCAAGGCCATAAATTTGGGCATTGGCACAACAAGACTTGACTGTTTTCACAAAAGATGAGCGAAATGTGAGGCAGATCGACCAGGAGAAAAAAGGGCGTGAGCGCAGAGAAGAGATTAACCGACCAGCTACATCCCGGGAATGTCTGCGCCCACAAATGGCTGACTTATACCACCGCCGCTGGCTCCGCGCTAAGCGCTTCCAGCAGTTCAGGTAAGGTTTGATAGCGGCCAGCGGCGGCCTGAAAACGCGCGTGCTGGCTATCTTCTGCAATCACTATCGTGGCAATCCCCGCCGACTGGGCCGCGCAAAAGCCGGTAAAGCTATCCTCAATCACCAGACACTGGCTGGCGTTGAGATTGAGCTTCCGCAGCGTCGTGAGGTACACCGCCGGGTGCGGTTTGCCGCATGGTTCATCATCCGCGCTGGAGATCGCGTCAAAAAAGTGCCAGAGCGAAAGCTTGTTCAGCACAGCGGCAATAACCTGACGAGATGATGACGTGGCGAGCGCAATCTTATAACCCGCTTCGCGAAAATAGCGTAACGCCTCCTGCACCCCGCGCATCGGTTCGCCTTTCGCGGCAATCAGGCGGGTGATGCGCTGCAGGATGGCGTCTTCAAGCCGCTGCGGAGCGAGATCAAGCTGAAAATAGCGGCACCAGGTGCCGGCAATGTCGTCGAGGCGCTTGCCCTTGGTCAGGGTTTCACATTCAGCAACGCTCGCCGTTGCCCCCCACTGCGCGAGGGCGTCAATCTGCGCCTGACGCCACAGCGCCTCGGAATCAATAATCACGCCATCCATGTCAAAAATAACCGCCTGCATACTCATTCGTTCACCTCATTAAGGCTGGCATGAAGCGCATGCCAGCCGCAGTACCTACGAGAATTCAACCTGCTCGCGGGCTGCTTCCTTGTGGGAGAACCCCGGCTGCTCCACGCGGATAAAGGCGCAGAGGAAAAAGGCCACCACGTACAATGCGGTATAGGCGATCACCACCCCGATGGTGCTGAAGAACGGCAGCAGCACCACGGCAATCGCCGGCGCGAGAAAGTTCGACATCCCCGCCGACAGGTTATAGACCGAAATGGCCGCGCCTTTATGCTTCGGCTCCAGCGCCGGGAACACGGCCGCCAGCGGCACGAAGGCGGCGACAAAGATCCCGAGGGCGATGGCGGGGATCAGCGCCATCGCAAAGCTATGGCCAAAGTGCTGAGGAATGTAGTAAAACGCCAGGCTGGAGAGCGCCATCCCGATGCAGCCGAACCAGCGCACCACCTTCATCCAGCCCAGTTTTTCCCCGAGGATCCCCCACAGCACGTTAGAGAAAATGGTGGTGAAGAAGAAGACTGCCCATACCTGGAGCCATTCTGAAGTGCTGAAGCCCAGCTCATCGACAAACATCATCGGCATAATCACCGCAAAGCCGAACAGCGAGAGGGTATTGATAATCCTCACCATGCTCGACAGCAGAATATTGCGGTTGGTATAGAGCAGCGTCGCGGCGCGTCCCAGCTCGGAAAACTTCTCACGGGTGGTGAGATTCTGCATATGCTGCGGCGTTTGAATATGGCGCAGGGAAACCAGGGCAATCACGCCCCCGGTAAGGCAGAAGGCCAGCGCCAGCCACAGGGTGCCCATTTCGCCAATGTGCGGAATGGTAAAGCTCGGAATATAGCTGCCGAAGACCCCGATGCCGATGGAATACACCGCCCAGAACCAGCCGATGGCCGAGCTGGCGTTGTCGCTTTTGACGTTATGGACAATCGCCACGATAAACGAGTAGAGGAACAGCGGATAGGCGAAGCCGCGGATGCCGTAGAAAAGCAGGATCAGCGCATAGTTGGCGTGACCGAGGCCGAAAACGAGGAACAGCATGTGGAATACGCACCACAGCACGAAGCCAATCATCATCGTTTTCAGCGGGGTGATAATTTCCGCCACCACCCCGGAAATCCACGCCGACAGCGCAGCGGCCAGGCCGTAGAGGGTAAAGGCAAAGGAGGCCTCCGCCGGAGAGAAGCCGAGCGCTTTGATATAGTGCGACAGAAAGGCTAATTCAAAACCGTCGCCGGTCATAAATACGGCAATGGCGATGTATCCCCAGAGCAGGTTCAGGGGTAAACCGAGCCACTGTTTATTATTGATAGACATAATGACCTCGTTTTCAGGGTACAGGGTGGCCGCGCCGCGACGTGCAACGAAGCGGCGGTTATGATGAAAATCAGTGCTGTCGATAGTGCAGATCGTTTAAATACAGGGCTTTAAACTGCGCGTAGCGTTGCATCAGGATGTGGTGGCGAATGGGATCCGCACGCCAGGTCTGCCAGACTTCCGGTTTTTCACACACCGCGGCAACCGGTTTGCCCGCCGCCAGGCAGGCCAGCCGCGCCGCGCCCAGCGCGCCTCCGGTCTCTCCGCCTTTGTGGGTCACCACCGGCATAGCGAGAATATCGGCCAGCAGCTGGGCCCAGAACGGGCTGCGGGCGCCCCCGCCCACCAGCGAGCACTGCGCGATCGGCGTCCCGCTCTCTTTCAATGCCTGCAGGCCGTCGTTGATCCCAAAGCTCACCCCCTCCAGCACCGCGTAGCCGAGCTGCGCGCGCAGGCTGGCGTGGGTCATGCCCCAGAAGATGCCGCGCGCGTCAGGATCGTTATGCGGGGTTCGTTCCCCGGAGAGATAGGGCAGGAAGAACGGCGCGTTGGCTTTATCCTCCTCGCTTAGCTCGGCAATCTCCGCCAGCAGCGCCACCTCCGTGGTGCCGGTCAGGCGGCAGAACCACTGCAAACAGCTGGCAGCGCTCAGCATGACGCTCATCTGGTGCCACAGGTTCGGCAGCACGTGACAAAACGCATGTACCGCCGACTGCGGCGCCGGACGATAGGCATCGGTCACCACAAACAGCACCCCAGAGGTGCCGAGCGAAATAAACGCATCCCCCGGCGAGACCGCGCCGACGCCAATGGCGCTGACCGCGTTATCCCCCCCGCCCCCGGCCACCACCACCGAGGCGTTCAGCCCCCAGCGGGCAGCCACCTGCGGGTCAAGGGTGGCGGAAACCTCGCAGCCTTCCACCAGCGTCGGCATTTGGCTACGCGACAAGCCGCACTTGTCCAGCAGAGCGTCGGACCAGTCGCGCTTCGCCACGTCCAGCCACAGCGTCCCGGCGGCGTCCGACATATCGGAGACTTTCTTCCCGGTCATCCGGTAGCGCAGATAATCCTTGGGCAACAGCACCGTGGCGGTGCGCTGAAAGTGTTCCGGCTCGTAACGGCGCACCCACAACAGCTTCGGCGCGGTAAAGCCCGGCATCGCCAGGTTGCCCGCCACCTGATGCAGCTCCGGCGCCATCGCCTCCAGCTCGGCGCACTCTGCGGCGCAGCGGGTGTCGTTCCAAAGAATGGCCGGACGGATCGCCTTCCCCTCTGCATCCAGCAACACCGCGCCGTGCATCTGCCCGGAGAGGCCAATCGCCTTAATAGCCGGCCAATGCTGGGCGCATTTTTCCCGTAGCGTGGCCATCAGGTACTCCGTCGCCTCCCACCATAGCTCCGGCGCTTGTTCTGACCAGTGCGGATGAGGCCGCTGAATACTCAGCGGCGCGCTATGGCTGGCGATAACCTCATGGTTCTCATCAATGACCAGCGCTTTGACTTCCGATGTGCCGAGATCGATACCCAGATACATAGCCACCTCTTAGTTAATCAGCGTGTAAACGGCGGCGACTTTCTCGCGCATCAGCGCCAGGAAATCCGCGTTGTTGGCGAGATCACCAAACAGGGCTTTATCGCGCGCGTAGACAGCCACCGGATCCTGAGCCTCGAACATCTCATGCACCGCCTGCGCATCCAGGATGCCGTCCTGGTACTGATACGGCAGAGTTCCCTTGTGCCACTGCTCCATAAAGACGAAGAACAGCGCCGGCAGCATGGCGGTCGCTTCCGGGCGGACGCCGCGCTGGTAGCACTCCTGCAAGGTTGGCGCGATCATCGCCGGAATTTTCGAGAAGCCGTCGGCGGCGACGCGCTGGTTGGTGTCCTGGATATAGGGGTTGGTAAAGCGCTTAAGCACCACATCCCGGTAGGTCGGCAGATCAATGCCGTTGTCGCCGAGACACGGAATAACGTCCTCCGTAACGTAGCGGTCGGCAATGGCGTAGATAACATCGGTCAGCGTGCTTTCATGAATATACTGCTGGCCGATTAAGGTTCCCGCCCAGGCAATGCAGCTGTGCGACGCGTTCAGAATACGGATTTTCGCCTCTTCATACGGGATGACCGACTCCACCATCTCCACGCCGACTGCCTCCAGATTCGGGCGGACATCGCGGAAGTTGTTCTCCACTACCCACTGGATAAAGGTCTCCCCCATCACCGGCGCTTTGTCATCAATTCCGGTTTGCGCTTTGATGCGGGCCGGCAGATCGGCCGCCGGACGCGGGGTGATGCGGTCCACCATGGTGTTCGGACAGGTGGTGTTGGCCGCCATCCAGTCAATCACCGCCTGTTTGCCGGTGAGCTGCAGGAACTCGACCATGCCGTCGTGGAAACGCTCGCCGTTATGGCGCACGTTATCGCAGTTGAGCAGGGTCAGCGGCCCGGCGTTGTCGGCCATGCGCTTTTCCAGGATCCGCGCGAGGGTGCCGTAAATGGTTTTGCACTCGCCTTGCAGGTCGGCCTGCAGATCGGGGTTGCTGGTTTCCAGACGATGGCGAGTGTTCAGGTAGTACCCCCCTTCCGTCACGGTAAAGGCGATAACTTTGGTCTGCGGGTTTGCCCCTTCGTTAATCAGCGGCTGTAGCCCGGCCTGCCACGGCAGCAGTTTCTGGATTGAGGTGATCTCTTCATATTCGCGCTCCCCTTCCGGACTGACGGTCTCGAGGACGTAACGTCCTCCCTGCGCCGCCAGCGCCTGGACCACCTGCTCGGCGTCGTTGCGAATATTCCCCGCCGCGATGCGCCAGCGATTATCCCCGGAAGCAATCAGACGATGCAGATACCACGCCTGATGCGCGCGATGAAAAGAACCCAGACCGATATGAAGCCATGTGAATTGATTGTTCATGTTCTGCTCTCCTTGAGTTGATGGCGCCACTGTAATTGATCATTTGACCAAAATAAGAGCCATAGATCACAAAAGAGCAATTACCCAATTAAATTACAAATGACCAGAAAAGAGCAAAAGCTTGCCAGTTATGCCAACCACGGCGAGAATGCGGGTATTCGCCGGGCCAATTGCGTGCCCTGGCCAGCAACTTAGGGCGGGAAACCATGAGTAAAGAAGACGATATCCGGTTGGATCAGAAGGTGCGTGCCGCATGGATGTACTACATCGCCGGCCAGAATCAGAGCGAGATTGCCAGCCAGCTGGGCACCTCCAGACCGGTGGTGCAACGGCTGATCGCCGCCGCGAAAGAAGAAGGGATTGTGTCAATTAATCTGCACCATCCGGTAGCGAACTGCCTCGATTATGCGCAGTTGCTGCAGGAAAAATACCGCTTGATCGAGTGCAATGTGGTCCCCGCCTTTAGCGAAGAAAGCACCCTCGACAGTGTGTCATTTGGCTGCTATCAGCTGATGGCTCGCTATCTGCAGGATGATAAAGAGAAAATTATCGGTCTGGGCTCGGGCCTGACCCTGAAAAAAGCGCTGCAGCGCATCGATTTTGACAGCCTGAATACCCGCTGCGTGGCGCTGATCAGCGCCATGAACGCCGACGGGCAGTGCAATTATTACGATGACGTGCCCCTGCTGCTGACCCGCAAAATTAAGGCCAAGTACTATCAGTGGCCGGCGCCGCGCTACGCCCAGAGCGCGGAGGAGCATGAGATGTGGTGCACCAACCGCTTATTCCGCAGCGTCTCCGGCGTCGCCCAAGAGGCGGACGTGATTTTTGTCGGCATTGGTCCGCTGGGCACGCAAAGTCCGATCTTTAAAGACGGCTTTATCAATCAGGCGCAGATGGATGAGCTGACCGCCCGCGGCGGCATCGGGGAAATCCTCGGGCGGTTTATTGATGCGCAAGGCGACGTGGTAGACAGCGAGATCAACCGCATGATCACCAGCTATGATATCCGCCAGAGCCACTGCCCGCGGATTGCCGCTGCCTGTGGAGAACATAAACGACCGGCGATCCTGGCCGCCCTTAAAGGCGGCTGGATCAATGGCCTGGTGACCGATGAGCATACCGCCCGCTGGCTGCTGACGCGGTAACGTTTAACAGCCAGACAGCGACTCAGCTGCTGCTCATCAGTCGCGGGGGAATTTCAATCCGCTGCTGGCTGGCTTCGCCGGCGTCAATAATCGAAAAAACAGCGTCCAGCATCGCCGGCACGTCCTGCTGCACCATGTCGATATCGTGCCCCAGCAGGTAGACAAAAGGATCCCAGTCGAAGCAGCCCATCGGCGGCTGCTCGCTGCCGGTCAGACCCACCTGCGACAGCCAGCGCACAACCCCTTCCAGGGATATCGTCGAGTTAACAAATATCCCCTGCAACAACGTCTTCACGCTGCCAAACCGCTCCTGCAGGCAGTCCTCAACGTGTCCTTTCGAATAGCCGGGAGCCAGAATATTCGCCTGCGGCACGCTAAGCCCCAGCTCGCGATGCGCATCGTGGAAGCCGCGTAAACGCTCGCTGGTGTTATGGTCGCTGCTGCGCCCGCCGATAAAGGTCAGCGGCGCCAGCTCTCCGCGGCGGCGGGCGCTATTAGCCAGGATCTTATGAGTCAGCGCTTTCGCGCCGCCGTAGTTATCCGAAATCACCGACGGCGAGAGAGAGCCCGGCAGGTCGAGATTGACCGTTGGCACGCCCGCCTGCTGGCATAGCGCGGAAATTTTATCCGGATTGGTCGCCCCGGTCGCGACCACCCAGTCAACCTGCCAGGAGAGCATCGCCTTTACCGCTTCGATCTCCAGTTCCGGACGCCGGCGCGTACAGGTGATAATCGGCAGCAGGCCGCGCTCGCGGGCCATCTCCTCAAAGCGTTCGGCGATGGAACCGAAGTAGCGGTTATCATATTTGGGGATAATCATACCGATGACGTGTGATTTTTTACTGCGCAGCATGCTGGCCTGACGGTTAATCGCATAGCCCTGCTCCTCGGCAATCCGCGTCACCTTTTCCGCAAGCTTGGCGCTGATGCGGCGCTTTTTCCAGTTACCGTTGAGGATAGCGCTCACCGCGCTCGCCGAAACGCCGGAAAGTTCCGCCAGGTCGTAAATCGTTATCTTCTTCATTTTTCCAACTTGCGTCACAAAATCATGTCGCTGTTAATTTCCCCACTTGCTCAATCGATGAAGCGAGAGCAACATAGCTTCATCGATTGAGCATCCTTTTCACGCCAGGAAGTACGCGCGCATACCGCCTCAACATGCCAGCAAGCCTGAATTAAGATGCTGATATTCAATATGTTACCAGTTTTAGTCTATCACCTCGAACGTGATGCCCTCGCGTTCGATAGTTTTAACCAGACACGGCAAAGGATTATAAAATGAAGCACTCTGTCTCCTCTATGAATACTTCCCTCAGCGGTAAAGTCGCCGCGATCACCGGCGCGGCGTCCGGTATCGGCCTCGAGTGCGCGAGGACCCTGCTGGGAGCTGGCGCAAAAGTGGTACTGATCGACCGCGAAGGCGAAAAGCTCAACAAACTGGTCGCCGAACTTGGCGAAAACGCCTTCGCCCTGCAGGTCGACCTGATGCAGGCGGACCAGGTCGATAACCTACTGCAGGGCATTTTGCAGCTTACCGGGCGTCTCGATATCTTCCACGCCAACGCCGGCGCCTATATCGGCGGGCCGGTGGCCGAGGGCGACCCGGACGTCTGGGACCGCGTGCTGCACCTTAATATCAACGCCGCCTTCCGCTGCGTGCGCAGCGTCCTGCCGCATCTGATCGCGCAAAAATCCGGGGATATTATCTTCACCAGCTCGATCGCGGGCGTGGTGCCGGTGATCTGGGAGCCTGTCTATACCGCGTCGAAATTCGCGGTGCAGGCATTTGTGCACACCACTCGTCGCCAGGTGGCGCAGTATGGCGTGCGCGTCGGCGCCGTACTGCCGGGCCCGGTGGTTACCGCTCTGCTGGACGACTGGCCAAAAGCCAAAATGGACGAAGCGCTGGCCAACGGCAGCCTGATGCAGCCGATTGAAGTGGCGGAGTCGGTGCTGTTTATGGTGACGCGTTCGAAAAACGTCACCGTGCGCGACATTGTGATCCTGCCGAACAGCGTGGATCTCTGACCCTGGCCAACCTGTGAGAGGATGTGATGCAAAACGATACGCAAAACATTATTGGCGTGGATGTCGGTTCGGGCAGCGTGCGCGCCGGGGTATTCAATCTGCGGGGCGAGCTCCTCGCCCACGCGACCCGGGAAATAACCCTGTTTCGCAGCGCCGGAAACAAGGTCGAGCAGTCGAGCCGTGAGATCTGGCAGGCGGTGTGCTACTGCATTAAAACGGCGGTGGCCAACGCCGGCGTTTCGCCGTCGTCGATAGCCGGGATCGGCTTCGATGCCACCTGCTCGCTGGTGGTGATTGGCGATAACGATGCGCCGCTGGCGGTCGGGCCTTCGGGCGATGCGGACCGCAACATTATTGTCTGGATGGATCATCGCGCCACCGGGCAGGCGGAAAAGATCAATGCCACGGGCCACCCGGTACTGCGGTACGTTGGCGGCAAAATCTCGCCGGAGATGCAAACGCCGAAAATTTTGTGGCTGAAAGAGAATCGCCCGCACATCTATCAGCAGGCGCGCCACTTCTTCGACCTCGCCGATTACCTCACCTGGCGCTCAACCGGCGATGAAGCCCGCTCGGTCTGCACGGTGACCTGTAAATGGACCTACCTGGCGCATGAACAACGCTGGGATGCCGGTTACTTCCGCCAGATTGGCCTCGCAGAGCTGGCGGATGAAGATTTTGTCCGCATCGGCCAGCGGATTGTCGATCCAGGCACCCCCTGCGGCGAGGGCCTTTGCGCCACGGCGGCAGAGGAGATGGGCCTGCCGATCGGTACGCCGGTGGCGGTGGGGATGATTGACGCCCACGCGGGCGGCATCGGTACCGTCGGCGTGCTTAACGGCGCGGTCAACAATATGGCCTATGTCTTCGGCACTTCTTCCTGCACCATGACCACCACTCAGGAAGCGGTATTCGTCCCGGGCGTCTGGGGCCCTTACTATTCGGCGATGGTGCCGGGCTACTGGCTAAGTGAAGGCGGGCAAAGCGCCGCCGGCGCGGCTATCGACCAGCTGCTGAGCTTCCATCCGGCGGCGGCGCAAGCGCGCGAGCAAGCGAAAGCCGCAGGCGTCCCTCTACCGGTCTGGCTGGCGGATCGCGTTCTGACGCAAGTTGCTTCCCCTTCTGAGGCGGTAACGCTGGCCGCCGGTCTGCACGTCGTTCCGGAGTTTCTCGGTAATCGCGCGCCGCTTGCCGATCCCCACGCGAAAGCGCTGATTGCCGGGCTGGGGATGGAGCGGGACCTGGATAACCTGACCGCGCTGTACGTTGCCGGGCTATGCGGGATTGGCTATGGTCTGCGACAGATCATTGACGCCCAGCGCGCCTGCGGAATTGAGAGTGAAAATATCGTCATCAGCGGCGGAGCCGGGCAGCATCCGCTGGTGCGTCAGCTGTTGGCCGACGCCTGCGGCGTTAGCATCGTGAGCACCGCCAGCCGCGAGCCGGTGCTGTTAGGTTCCGCCATCCTCGGCGCGGTGGCGGGCAGAGTCGCGGCTTCGCTGCCGGAGGCCATGAAGCAGTTTACTCAGGTGGATGCCACCTATCACAGCGAGACGGCGTTTAGCCCGCTTCATCAGCGCAGGTATGCGGCCTATAAGGCGCTACAACAGGCCGGCAGGCTGATTCGCGAATAACATACCTCCTTATTTTATAACAATAATGCTCCGCTGCTGTGCAGCGGAGACACTCATCTGCACTCTGAAATCGAGGTCAACATGTCCGTTAATAACAAACAGTGGTACGGTCTACCGCTCAACCTCATCTGGGGATATGTCGCCATCGCCGTGTTTATGACCGGCGACGGCTTTGAGCTGGCTTTTCTGTCGCACTACATCAAAGCACTCGGATTCACCCCGGCGCAGGCTTCCTTTGCCTTTACTCTCTACGGTCTGGCTGCCGCCCTGTCGGCGTGGGTCTCCGGCGTGGTGGCGGAAATCATTACCCCACGTAAAGCTATGCTGATTGGCTTCGTGCTGTGGTGTGTATTCCACGTACTGTTCCTCGTCTTCGGCCTCGGTCGCGCCAACTATGCGCTGATCCTGCTGTTTTATGGCATCCGCGGCCTGGCCTACCCGCTGTTCCTCTACTCCTTTATCGTCGCCATTATCCACAACGTCCGCAGCGACAGTTCCAGCTCCGCGCTGGGCTGGTTCTGGGCGGTCTACTCGGTGGGTATCGGCGTGTTCGGCAGCTATATTCCGAGTTTTACCATTCCCCACATTGGCGAAATGGGCACCCTGTGGCTGGCGCTGCTCTTTTGCGCCACCGGCGGCATTATTGCGCTGGTGTCGATGCGTCATACCGAAACGCCGCGCCATATGCAGAACCTGACCACTCGTGAAAAATTCGCCGAACTGGGGCGCGCCGCGACGCTGCTCTATACCAACCGCAGCATTCTGTTCTCGAGCATTGTGCGCATTATCAACACCCTGTCGCTGTTTGGTTTTGCGGTGATCATGCCGATGATGTTTGTTGATGAGCTGGGATTTACCACCTCGGAATGGCTGCAGGTATGGGCGGCATTCTTCTTCACCACGATCTTTTCGAACGTTTTCTGGGGGATTGTGGCGGAGAAAATGGGCTGGATGAAGGTTATCCGCTGGTTCGGCTGCATCGGGATGGCGCTTTCCAGCCTGGCGTTCTATTACCTGCCCCAGCACTTCGGCCATAATTTTGCCATGGCGCTGGTACCGGCTATTGCCCTGGGGATTTTTGTCGCCGCGTTTGTGCCGATGGCGGCGGTGTTCCCGGCGCTGGAGCCGAACCATAAAGGCGCGGCGATTTCGGTCTATAACCTGTCAGCCGGGCTGTCGAACTTTCTGGCGCCGGCGATTGCCGTGGTACTGCTGCCCTATTTCAGCACTATCGGCGTGGTAATAGCCTATACCGCCTTATATATTCTGGCCTTCTTCCTGTGCCCGTTAATCCGCGTTGAACAGCCTGGCTTTACCAGCGATCAGCATGCGAAACCGTTTACCGCCAACGCGGCAGAGTCTTAATAAACCGCATCTGGTACAAACAACGAGCAATCCGGGCGGTGCCGCCCGGATTTTTGCCTTATGCGATAGTCACTTTGCCATCCAGATAAACATCCTGCACGGCATTGATCAGCTTCACACCGTCGGCCATCGATTTCTTAAACGCTTTGCGGCCCAGGATCAGCCCCATGCCGCCGGCGCGTTTATTGATCACCGCCGTGCGCACCGCGTCGGCAAGGTCGGTCTCCCCGCCCGCCGCGCCGCCGGAGTTGATCAGCCCGGCGCGGCCCATATAGCAGTTGGCCAGCTGGTAGCGCACCAGATCGATGGGGTTATCGCTGGTCAGTTTGCTGTATACCCGATCGTCGGTATAGCCGAAGTTAACCGCTTTGTAGCCGCCGTTATTCTCCGCCATCTTTTGCTTAACGATATCGGCGCCGATGGTGGCCGCCAGGTGGTTGGCCTGACCGGTCAGGTCAGCGGAAACATGATAGTCGACGCCGTCTTTCTTGAACGCCGAATTGCGCAGATAGGCCCACAGCACGGTGACCAGGCCCAGCTCATGGGCCCGCTCAAAGGCGGCGGAAATCTCTTCTATCTGACGACGCGATTGTTCCGAGCCGAAATAGATCGTCGCTCCCACGGCCACCGCCCCCATATTGAACGCCTGCTCAACGCTGGCGTAGAGGGTCTGGTCGTATTCGGTGGGATAGCTCAGCGTTTCGTTATGGTTGAGCTTCACCAGGAAAGGGATGCGATGCGCGTAGCGGCGCGACACCGAGGCCAGCACGCCGTAGGTCGACGCCACGCAGTTACAGCCGGCTTCGATCGCCAGCTCGACGATATTTTTCGGATCAAAGTACAGCGGGTTGGCGGCAAAGGAGGCGCCCGCCGAGTGCTCCACGCCCTGGTCAACCGGCAGAATGGAAAGGTAGCCGGTTCCCCCCAGGCGTCCGGTATTGTACAGGGTCTGCATATTGCGTAGCACCGCCGGTGGTCGGTTGTTATCCACCATCACCCGATCAACATAATCTGCGCCAGGCAGATACAGCTGGTCGGACGGAATGGTTATACAACGGTGCTGCAACAGGCTCTCGGCATCTTTGCCCAGCAACTGCGTAATATCAGTCATAGCAATCTCCCGTAAGGCCGGCCGAAGCCGGCATGCATTATCCCAACCCAATTTTTTTGGGCAGGTTAAGCCTGGTACCGACTTAGCCTATTTTCCAGCCGGGGGGCCATTTTTTCAGGAGATTCTGCTGTCCCGTTGCGCTGCCATTTACCACCAGGCGTGGAAATGGTGCACCGGCCCGATACCGTGGCCCACCTCCAGAGAGTCGGCCTGCGCCAGAGCCGCCGACAGCCAGGCCTTCGCCTCGATAACGGTGGCCGCCCAGTCCGCGTGACGCGGGCGCAGCGCCGCCAGCGCGGCGGAGAGCGTACAGCCGGTGCCGTGGGTATTTTTGGTCTGCACTCGCGGCGCGGTGAACCGCTGTTCCCCTTCTCGGGTGAAGAGCCAGTCCGGGCTTTCGGCATCGTCGAGATGGCCGCCCTTCATCAATACCGCGCCGCAGCCCAGCGCCAGCAGCGCCCGCCCCTGCTCCAGCATTTCCCGTTCGTTACGCGCATGGGGGGCATCGAGTAGCGCGGCCGCTTCCGGCAGGTTCGGGGTGATCAATGACACCTGCGGCAACAATCGTTGACGCAGGGTCTCCACCGCCGAAGCCGACAGCAGCGGATCGCCGCTTTTCGCCAGCATGACGGTATCCAGCACCACGTTGGCCACCCGGTAGCGCGCCAGCCGCTCGGCCACGGCTTCCACAATATCGGTCTCCGCCAGCATGCCGATTTTGGTGGTATCGATACGCACATCGCTGAACACCGAGTCGAGCTGCGCGGCCACAAAATCTGGTTCGATGCGATAGACCGACTGTACGCCGCGGGTATTCTGCGCCACCAGGGCGGTGATCGCCGAGCAGCCATAGGCCCCCAGCGCGGAGAAGGTTTTCAGATCGGCCTGGATACCGGCCCCGCCGCTGGGATCGGTGCCGGCGATGGTCAGGGCGTTGATGCGTTTCATCCCTGCACCTCCTGATACAGCGCGTCGAGAAACGCCGGAATAAAGCTGCCTGGGCCTCCCTGACGGGCGGCGATCTCCCCGGCCTGCTTCATCAGCCCGCAGGCGGCGGCCACGTTTTCCAGCCGGTCTCCCGGCAGCGCCGCGCTCGCCGCCACCACCGCCGACAGCGCGCAGCCGGTGCCCACCACCCGGGTCATCAGCGGATTGCCCCCCGCCACGCTGAGCACCCGCTCGCCGTCGGTGACGTAATCCACCTCGCCAGTGACCGCCACCACGGTAGCCAGCCGACGAGCCAGCGCCTGGGCCGCCGGCAGCGCCGCGGCGGCCGTATCGGTGGTATCCACCCCGCGCCCGCCGGCGCTCATCCCGGCCAGCGCCAGAATTTCAGAGGCATTGCCGCGAATGGCCGCCGGCTGGAAGGCCAGCAGCTCGTGACAAAAGGCCGTGCGCACGGTCAGGGCGCCGACCGCCACCGGATCCAGCGTCCAGGGCTTGCCGGCCTGACGGGCGTGCTCCACCGCGGCGCGCATCGCCACGGCGCGATCTTCGGTCAGGGTACCGACGTTAATTAACAGCGCATCAGCGATAGCGGCAAACTGCGCCGCTTCGCGGGGATCGATCACCATCGCCGGCGAGGCGCCGACGGCCAGCAGAACGTTGGCGGTAAAGGTCTGCACCACGTCATTAGTCATGCAGTGCACAAGGGGGGAATGGGCGCGCAGCAGATGGCGCAGGTGCGCGACAGGCGCGGGATTCAACAGCTCAGGCATAGTTTGCTCCCGCCAGACGAGGTAGAAGCAATGACCCTGCGGTCTCTGACTTCCCTACGCTGGCATTATCCAGATCAGGTGGTACGGGTATTTCTCAGCCTTCAACGAAGAAGGGCACCCCGAGTCAAAATAGTGAAATTGTTAAGCGTTGTGGAATTTACCGCAACTCACCGGTTCATACAACAAGCCTTTAGCCCTGGATACGACACCTTCGCGGCCATCATGCTCATCAGGCGACCGGGCGGGATTGCATTCCGCTGCTGGCGGGCGGAAAATAATGACATCATGCGCTATTTAGCCTACCGAGGATATACGCCATGGCCGTTTATCACCATGCGCTGGTACTGATTAACAGCAGTCAGGACGGCGTCCCGCTGCTCCAGCATGCCGCCAGAATGGCAGAAGAGAACGGCATGCGCATCACCATCGCCCACATCAGCACCGATTACCGGGCGCTGAACTATGTTTCCGACAGCCTGCGCGACGATCGGGTCTCGCAGGAGGTGATCCAGGCCAAAGCCCTGCTCAACGAGCTGGCCTGCACCGTCTCCCTGCCGGTGGATACCCTCTCGCTGGTGACCACCCGCCGGTTTGAAGACGTGGAAACCTGCGTTCGGCAGCGGCAGATCGATTTAATTATTGCCGGGCACCATAACCGGCTGCTGGGCGTCCTCTCCTCACACTCGCTGGAGTACATCAACCACTTAACCGTAGACGTGCTGATCAAGCACCTGCCCTAGCGCAAGGCGGCCTGCAGCAGAGAAAAACAGTCTTCAATAAGCGGGGGCAGCGCCTGCGGGCCGCGCATCAGGGCCACTGTGCGGGCGAGCGCCGGCTGCTGCAGGTGGGCGACCCTGAGCGCCGGGTCCTGCAGATGGGTGGTGTACAGCGCCGGCAGAATCGCCACCGCTAAGCGCGAGCGCACCAGACCATACAGGGTTTCGATATAGTCCACCTGGTAGCGGGTGGTCAGCGTCAGGCGATGGCTCTCCACTAATGCCGCCACCAGCCGCTGGATATTGCCCTTCGAGAACACAGCAATATCCCGCCCCACCAGCTGTTTCCACGGCAGATGTGCCTGCGCGGCCAGCGGATCGTCGCGGTGCAGCACCGCCACGAAGGGATCTTCGCGCAGCGGATAGACCAGCAGTTCTGCGGGCAGTGAGCTGTCGATCGCCCCGATGCCGAAATCAATCTCGCCGCGCTGCAGCGCCTGGATAAGCGCATCGTTGGTCTGATCGTGAAATTCAATGCGCAGACGCGGAAAGGCCTCAGCCAGGGTCTGCGGCAGCAGCGGAAACAGCAGCGAACTGACCGACGGCACCAGACCGATACGCACCGTCCCGTCGCCACCCGCCTCGACAATCTGCTGCATATCGGAAAAGGCCGCCTGCGCCACGCTGAGGATCCGCTGGGCGTGGGGTAAAATCGCCGCCCCCAGTTCAGTCAGAGTGACCGTCGCAGCGGTACGGTTGACCAGCTTACCGCCGAGTACCGTTTCAATCTGCCGCAGGGCGCTGCTCAGCGCCGGCTGGCTAATCGCCAGCCGACTGGCGGTATCGGTAAAATGGCGCAGCTGGGCCAGGGTGACGAAATACTGAAGCTGTTTAAGAGAGAGCGCGGGCAGCCGCTGCCAGGGTTCGTTCATCATCGGGTTCGCTACGGTGGTCCTGCACAATAACCCGAGCTTATCGGGTGATAAATTTATTCATCTGGGCAAACGTTTGCTGTGCCCCTAGAGTATCCGCATTATCCTTGTGCCGGAGTGGTTATGTCCAGCAATGCTCAAGTCCGCCGTCGCGCCGTGCAGGCCGCGCGCGGTGAATCCCCGTTTGATCTGCTGCTGATCGATGCGCAGATCATCGATATGGCCACGGGCGAAATTCGCCCCGCTGACGTCGGTATCGTCGGCGAGATGATCGCCAGCGTCCACCCGCGCGGCAGTCGCGAAGACGCCCATGAAGTGCGTTCCCTGGCCGGTGGCTACCTGTCCCCCGGCCTGATGGACACCCACGTGCACCTCGAAAGCTCGCACCTGCCACCGGAGCGCTATGCGGAAATCGTCCTCACCCAGGGCACCACCGCGGTGTTCTGGGATCCGCATGAGCTGGCCAACGTCCTCGGCGTCGCTGGCGTGCGCTATGCGGTGGACGCCAGCCGCCATCTGCCGCTGCAGGTGATGGTCGCCGCGCCGTCCAGCGTTCCCTCCACGCCGGGTCTCGAAATGTCCGGCGCCGATTTTGCCGGCGCGGAGATGGAGACCATGCTCGGCTGGCCGGAAGTGCGCGGCGTGGCGGAGGTGATGGATATGCACGGCGTGCTGCACGGTAGCGAGCGGATGCAGGAGATTGTCCAGGCCGGTCTCAACAGCGGCAAACTGATTGAAGGCCACGCCCGCGGCCTGAGCGGCGCTGACCTGCAGGCCTACCTCGCCGCCGGCGTCACCTCCGATCACGAACTTACCTCGGCGGACGACGCGCTGGAAAAACTGCGCGCCGGGCTGACGATCGAGATCCGCGGCTCGCACCCCTATCTGCTGCCAGATATCGTCGCGGCGTTAAAAACGCTGCCGCACCTCTCCTCGCAGATCACCGTCTGCACCGATGACGTGCCGCCGGATATGCTGCTGGAGAAAGGCGGCATCATCGCCCTGCTTAACCTGCTGATCGAGCACGGTTTACCGGCGGTCGATGCGCTGCGATTCGCCACCCTCAACGCCGCTATTCGCCTGCAGCGCCACGATCTCGGGCTGATTGCCGCCGGGCGGCGCGCCGATCTGGTGGTGTTTGATTCCCTGGAGAAACTGGTGGCCCGCGAAGTCTACATAGGCGGTAAGCTGCTGGCCCGCGCGGGCAACCTGCTGACACCGATCGCGCCCGCCGCGGGCGTCACGCCGCCGCGCGATACTTTGCAGATCGCCCCCCTCCGCGCCGATGACTTTATTCTGCGCGTCCAGGGCATTCGTCACGGCATCGCCCGCCTGCGCCATATCCGCGGCGCGCGCTTCACCCAGTGGGGCGAAGTGGAAGTGCAGGTTCGTGACGGGATAGTCCAGCTGCCCGCCGGCTTCAGTCTGATCTGGGTCAAGCACCGCCACGGCCGCCATCAGGCGACGCCGCAAATCGCCCTGCTTGAAGGCTGGGGTGAGCTGCGCGGCGCCATCGCCACCAGCTACTCCCACGACTCGCATAATCTGGTGGTGCTCGGGCGCGACGCTAATGATATGGCGCTGGCGGCCAACCAGCTTATCGCCTCCGGCGGCGGGATGGCGCTGGCGCAACAGGGCGAGATCCTCGCCCATGTGGCGATGCCGATTGCCGGCATGCTGTCGGATCTCCCGGCCGCGGAACTGGCGCGTCAGTTCCGCGAGCTGCGCGATCTGAGCAGCCAAGTCGCCGACTGGGAGCCGCCGTACCGGGTCTTCAAGGCCATTGAAGGCACCTGCCTTGCCTGTAACGCCGGGCCGCATTTAACCGATTTGGGTCTGACCGACGGCGGCAGCCGCCAGATAGTCGACCCGTTGATAGCCTGCCGGGAGATCCCGGAGCCAACCGATCACAACAATAATCCTCAGGGAGCCTGAGCATGGCCGATAACACACTTCACTCTTCCGCCCGCGCTAACTGGCTGGAGCGCCGCTTTGCGCTGCGCTCGCGCGGCGGCACGCTACGCACCGAATGCCTGGCCGGGATCACCGGCTTTCTCGCCGCCGCCTATTTACTGGTGGTTATCCCGGGGCTGCTGGCGATCGGCGGGATGGATAAAGGCGCCGCCACCACCGGCACCATTCTGGTCTTCGTCGTCGGCTCGCTGCTGATGGCGTTTTATGCCAACCTGCCGTTTATCGTCGGCCCGGGCATTGGCGGCTCGGTGCTGGTGGGGGTGACGCTGGCCGGTAGCGAAGGGATTGGCTGGCAGACTGGCCTCGGAATTGCCTGCTGGTCGGGGATCCTCTTCTTCCTGCTGACCCGCTTTGGCCTGCGCGAAGTGGTCACCCGCTCGGTGCCGCAGTCGATCAAGCTGGGATTGACGGCCTCCATCGGCCTGTTTGTCGCCGTCCTCGGTTTTCGCAATGCCGGGCTGGTGCTGGCCAATGCGAAAACCAACGCCCTGATGCTCGGCGACTTTCTCGCCCCCGGCGCGCTGGTGGCGCTGTGCGGCCTGTTCCTGGCGATAGCCCTGCAGGCGCGTAAGGTACCGGGCGCCATTTTGTGGGCTATTTTGTGCGCCACGCTGGTGGGTATCCCGTTCGGCGTGACTAAACTGCCGACGCATTTTATCGATGCCCCCCACTCGCTGGCGCCGGTGCTGGGACAGGTTGACCTGCTGGGGGCGTTAAACATCGCCTTCCTGCCGTTCCTGTTCGTCTTTTTCGCATCTGAGTTTTTCTCCACCATGGGGACAACGCTGGCGGTGGGCGGCGAGGCGGGTCTGCTGGATGAAGAAGGCAACATGCCGCAGATTAATCGCCCGTTCATGGTCGATTCGATTGCCGCCGCGCTCGGCCCGTGGGTGGGCATTCCGGCGGCGACGGCGCTGATTGAATCTTCGGCGGCAGCGGAAGCGGGCGGCAAAACCGGCCTCACCGCGCTGTCAGCGGCGGTAATGTTCCTGCTGATGTTGCTGTTCACGCCGGTGGCGTTAATGATCCCGAAAGAAGCCACCGCCCCGGCGCTGATCCTGATTGGCCTGAACATGTTCAGCGGCCTGCGCAAAGTGGATCTTGCCAACTTCACCGACGGGCTGCCGGTGCTGATGATGGTGATGATCACCCTTATCGCCAACAGCTTTGGCACCGGGATTGCCGGCGGGCTGCTGTTTTACATTGTGATCAAGGCTATCGCCGGTAAGTGGCGGGAGATCCCGATTGGCCTGTGGGTATTGGCCGTCCCGCTGGTGTATTACTTCGCGACCTTAGTCAGGCATTAAGCCCTTCACAATGTGATTTCACCTCTTCATATAACAAACGCACCGCGGCAGAGAGCTGTTTGCGGTGCGGACAAATCAGATTCAACGGCACTACATCCCCCTGATAACGCGGCAGCAGGCGCCGCAGGCGCCCCGCCCGCAGATCGTCGCTGACGTCGAGCATCGATTTATAGGCAATGCCCTCCCCGGCGATCGCCAGCCGACGGATCACCTCGGCGTCGTCGCTCATCACCGTGCCGGAAACCTTCTGCTGCTGAACCACGCCGTCGAGGCTCAGCGACCAGCGGTCGAACGGACGGCCGCGCAAAATGTAGATCAACGCATTGTGCTGGCTGAGTTCCTCGAGGGTCTGCGGTTCGCCATGGCGGGCGATCCACTCAGGCGAGGCCACCAGCACCCGACGATTTTCCGGCGCCACCGGCAGCGAGATAAACGAGGCATCGTCGTTATTGCCATAGCGAAACGCAACGTCCACCGGATCTTTAAACACGTCGGTCAGCTGATCGGAAAAGAGCAGCCGCAGGCGCAGCGCCGGGTGGCGTTGGCGGAAATCGCGGAACAGGGTCAGGAGCAGGTTACGCCCGAGGTCCGACGGCACGGCAATCTGCAACATGCCGCGAACTTCATCATCCGGGGTCTGGATCTTCTGCAGACCGGCCTCGAGGGTATCGAGCATCTGGGTGGCGTAGGGCAGCCAGGTCTCCCCCTCCGGCGTCAGGCGCAGGCTGCGGGTCGAACGGGCAAACAGGCGAATATTGAGGATCGTCTCCAGACGCTTAATTGCCGCGCTGACCTGCGCCGGCTGCTGCCCGGCCTCGCGCGCCGCGTCGCTAAAACTGCCCAGCGCCGCGGCGCGGACAAATAAGGTCAGATCTTCCAGCCTGAACATGCTGATTCTCCCCTGCTTCAGATTGCTCCCAAAATACGCATCACCGTCGCTGCAACGCAAGCGGCACAAGACTTGCGCCGCGTTTTGCTTACACTTTTTAAAAATCCAGTGCTTGCCATTTCAGCAACGCATCAGGAATGATACGAGGCTGCTATTTTGAGTCCAGGTAATATTGAGGAAACTATGCGTAAAACAAAAATGATGCTTCTGGGCGTACTTCTTGCCACCGCTGGCGCCAACTGGACGGCTACTGCCGCGGGGATCGATCAGTATGCGCTGAAAGAATTCACCGCCGATTTCACCCAGTTTCACATCGGCGACACCGTTCCGGCGATGTACCTCACCCCGGAATACAACATTAAACAGTGGCAGCAGCGTAACCTGCCTGCGCCGGACGCCGGCAGCCACTGGACCTATATGGGCGGTAACTACGTGCTGATTACCGATACCGAAGGCAAAATCCTCAAAGTGTATGATGGCGAGATCTTCTACCATCGTTGATCCGCGCAATCTCCACGTCCGCCCCGGCGAGCCAGCGGACTCTCCGGCGCTGCGCCAGATCTTCCTGCGGGCGCGCAGTTTATCGTGGACCTGGCTTCCCGCCGCGGCGTGGCGGCTGGAAGATTTCGATGCCGCCACCGCGGATGAACAGCTGTGAGTCGCGGAATGCGACGGCCAGCCGGTGGGCTTTGCCGCCGTATGGACCGCCGATAATTTCCTTCACCATCTGTTTGTCGACCCCGACTGGCAGGGCAAACATATCGGCAGCGCGCTGCTGGCGCAGGTCGAACGGAGCTTTACCGCCAGCGGAACGCTGAAATGCCTGATGGAAAATAAAAACGCCCTGCGCTTCTACCAGCGTCATGGCTGGACCATTGAAGCACAGGGCGCGTCGCCCGAGGGCAGATACTGGCTGATGCGCTCGCCGCGGCCTTAAACGGCGCGGAAGGCAATCTCACCCGGGATCACTTCTCCCTGCCAGTACATCTGGGCCGCCACCCGGCCCGCCAGCTGGCGGTAGATGTCGGTAAATTCGCTGTCCGGACGCGCCACCACCGTCGGCGTGCCGTTATCCAGATCTTCCCGCAGCGTAATATGCAGCGGCAGCTGGCCCAGCAGCTGGGTATGGTATTTCTCGGCCAGTTTTTGCGCGCCGCCGGTGCCGAAGATAGGCTCGTGATGCCCGCAGTTGCTGCAGATATGCATGCTCATGTTTTCCACGATCCCCAGCACCGGCACTTCCACTTTCTCGAACATCACGATGCCTTTTTTGGCGTCGATCAGCGCGATGTCCTGCGGCGTGGTGACCACCACCGCGCCGGTCACCGGAATGTTCTGCGCCAGGGTCAGCTGGATGTCGCCGGTGCCCGGCGGCATATCCAGCACCAGGTAATCAAGATCCGGCCACAGGGTCTCCTGCAGCATCTGCATCAGCGCCTTGCTGGCCATCGGCCCACGCCAGACCATGGCGTTGTCGTCGGTCACCAGGTAGCCGATGGAGTTGGTCGCCAGACCATATTTCATGATCGGCGCCATATGGGTGCCGTCCGGCGAGGTCGGGCGGCTGTCTTCCGCACCCAGCATGGTCGGAATCGACGGACCATAGATATCGGCATCCAGAATGCCCACCTTCGCCCCTTCCGCCGCCAGGGCCAGCGCCAGGTTTACGGCAGTAGAAGATTTACCGACGCCGCCTTTGCCGGAGCTGATGGCGATAATGTTTTTCACGCCGTTGACCCCGGGCTGGTTTTTCACCCGCTTGAGGGTCGCGATGCTGTGGGTCAGCTTCCAGTCGATGGCCTTCGCGCCGGTGATGCGCAGCAGTTCGGCACTGCACTGCTCTTTCAGCGCTTCGAAAGCGCTGCTCCAGACGAACGGCATTTGCAGTTCAATATGGACGGTATCGTCCAGCCAGGCGACATGGTGCAGCGCCTTAAGGGCGGTGAGATTATGCTTCAGGGTTGGGTGCTGGAAATTGGCCAGCGTCCCGGCGACCATCGCACGTAGGCGCTCAGGGGATTTGGCCTGGGATTGCGAATTCATCCCGACTCCTTTGTTGTTTTGAGATGCTTTCAGTAATCACAGAGTTTATCACAGGTAACGATTATCCATATATGGGCAGCCATTTATGGCGCACCCACAGCCCTTTTGGTAATATCGGAAGCCCTTTTTACAACAGAAGATGTAATGCTCACTATGACTCAAGTCGCGAAGAAAATTCTGGTAACGTGCGCCCTGCCGTACGCCAACGGCTCCATCCACCTCGGCCACATGCTGGAGCACATCCAGGCTGATGTCTGGGTCCGTTACCAGCGAATGCGCGGCCACGAGGTCAACTTCATCTGCGCCGACGACGCCCACGGCACGCCGATCATGCTCAAAGCGCAGCAGCTCGGTATCACACCGGAGCAGATGATTGGCGAAATGAGTCAGGAGCATCAGACCGATTTCGCCGGCTTCGACATCAGCTATGATAACTATCACTCGACGCACAGCGACGAGAACCGCGAGCTGTCGGAGCTTATCTACACCCGCCTGAAAGAGAACGGTTTTATTAAAAACCGCACCATCTCTCAGCTCTACGATCCGGAAAAAGGCATGTTCCTGCCGGACCGTTTTGTGAAAGGCACCTGTCCGAAGTGCAAATCTCCGGACCAGTATGGCGATAACTGCGAAGTGTGCGGCGCGACCTACAGCCCTACCGAGCTTATCGACCCGAAATCGGTGGTCTCCGGCGCCACGCCGGTGATGCGTGACTCCGAGCACTTTTTCTTCGACCTGCCGTCGTTCAGCGAAATGCTGCAGGCGTGGACCCGCAGCGGCGCCCTGCAAGAGCAGGTCGCGAACAAGATGCAGGAGTGGTTCGAATCCGGCCTGCAGCAGTGGGACATCTCCCGCGATGCGCCGTACTTCGGCTTCGAAATTCCCAACGCGCCGGGCAAATATTTCTACGTCTGGCTGGACGCGCCGATCGGCTACATGGGCTCCTTCAAGAACCTGTGCGACAAGCGCGGCGACACCACCAGCTTCGACGAATACTGGAAGAAAGATTCTACGGCCGAGCTGTATCACTTTATCGGCAAAGACATTGTCTACTTCCACAGCCTGTTCTGGCCGGCGATGCTGGAAGGCAGCAACTTCCGTAAGCCGACTAACCTGTTCGTGCACGGCTACGTGACGGTTAACGGCGCCAAGATGTCCAAGTCGCGCGGCACCTTTATCAAGGCCAGCACCTGGTTAAATCATTTCGATGCCGACAGCCTGCGCTACTACTACACCGCCAAGCTCTCTTCACGCATCGATGACATCGACCTGAACCTGGAAGATTTCGTGCAGCGCGTGAACGCCGACATCGTCAACAAGGTGGTTAACCTCGCCTCACGCAACGCCGGCTTTATCAGCAAGCGTTTCGACGGCGTGCTGGCCGCTGAGCTGGCCGACCCGGCGCTGTACAAAACCTTCACCGACGCGGCGGAAAGCATCGGCGAAGCATGGGACAGCCGCGAGTTCGGTAAAGCCATCCGCGAAATCATGGCCCTCGCCGACGTGGCTAACCGCTATGTCGATGAGCAGGCGCCGTGGGTGGTGGCGAAACAGGAAGGCCGCGACGCCGACCTGCAGGCCATCTGCACCATGGGCCTGAATATGTTCCGCGTGCTGATGACCTGGCTGAAGCCGGTCCTGCCGCAGCTGGCCGCGCGTGCGGAAGCGTTCCTCAACAGCGAACTGAACTGGGACGCCATTCAGCAGCCGCTGCTGGCGCATAAGGTCAATCCGTTCAAGGCGCTGTACAACCGCATCGAGATGAAACAGGTGGAAGCCCTGGTGGAAGCCTCTAAAGAAGAGGTGAAAGCCACCGCGGCGCCGGTCACCGGTCCGCTGGCGGACGATCCGATTCAGGAGACCATCACCTTTGACGATTTCGCCAAAGTCGATCTGCGCGTGGCGCTGATTGAAAACGCGGAATTCGTCGAGGGCTCCGACAAGCTGCTGCGCCTGACGCTGGATCTCGGCGGCGAAAAACGCAATGTCTTCTCCGGCATCCGCTCCGCTTACCCGGATCCGCAGCCGCTGATTGGTCGCCTGACGGTGATGGTCGCCAACCTGGCGCCGCGCAAAATGCGTTTCGGCATCTCCGAGGGCATGGTGATGGCCGCCGGCCCTGGCGGGAAGGATATCTTCCTGTTAAGCCCTGACGACGGCGCCAAGCCGGGTCAGCAGGTGAAATAACAAAAAAGCCGGAGAGTATCTCCGGCTTTTTTTTGCCCGGCGGCGCTATGCTAGCACGCGCCCGGGGGCAGTCGTTGTAGGCCGGGTCAGGCGAAGCCGCCACCCGGCAAAAAATCATGCCTTCGGGTTATGCACCCGCTGGGTCAGTCCGCGCAGGAAATTGCGCAGAAACTGGTCGCCGCACTCGCGGTAGTTTTTGTGGTCAGGCGAGCGCATCATGGCGGTGATCTCCGGCACCGACACCCGGTATTTCTGCTCGCTCATAATCGCCTGGATATCGTCCGTTTTCAGCGAGAAGGCGATCCGCAGCTTTTTCAGCACCGTGTTGTTATTCACCCGACGCTCCAGCGCCAGCTCCGGGGCCGAATCATCTTTGCCGCGCTTGTCATAGATAAGGCCGTTAAGGAAACCCGACAGGATAATGTCCGGGCAGCGAACAAAGCCCTCTTCATCCTCTTTCGTCGTCCAGGTGTCGAAGCTGGCGGCGGTGGATTCCATAGCGGAGAGCGCGAGAATGCGCACCATATCGTTATTATTGACTTTCAGGGTGTAGCGCAGGCTACGAAGAATATCATTACTGAGCATGAGGGCCTTTTACTGTCGATGATGCAATGGGGCGCAGTGTACCAGCTTTACAGGCCAATCGCCTCTTTCAGGCTTTTTAAATAGCGCCGGCTCACCGGCACCGTTTGCCCGGCGCGCATCAGCAGCTCCGCCTGACCATTCTCCTCCAGGCGAATCTCCTTCAGGTGCGCCATATTCACCAGATACTGGCGATGGCAGCGCAGCAACGGCGTGCGGCTCTCGAGGGTGCGCAGGGTGAGTTCGGTAAAGCCCTCCTTGCCCTCGCGGTCGGTCACGTAGATGCCGCTCATCCGGCTGCTGACGAAGGCCACATCCTCCATCTGCAGCAGCCAGATACGACTGTGGCCGGTACAGGGAATGTATTTCAGCGTCTGCTGAGCATCATCCAGCAGCGACACATCCTGCAGATTACGCTCCTGGCGCAGGCGGGCGAGGGTTTTCTCCAGCCGGGCAGCTTCAATCGGCTTCAGCAGATAGTCAAAGGCATGCTCCTCAAAGGCTTTCACCGCGTATTCATCAAAGGCGGTGAGAAACACGATATAGGGGCGGTGCTCCGGGTCGAGCATCCCGACCATCTCCAGACCGCTGATGCGCGGCATCTGGATGTCGAGAAACAGCACGTCGGGACGCAGCTTATGCACCGCGCCAATGGCCTCCACCGCGTTGCCGCACTCGCCGACGATCTCGATATCGCGCTGTGTCTCCAGCAAAATGCGCAGGTTTTCCCGCGCCAGCGGCTCATCATCGACGATCAATACTCTCAGCATGCATTCTCCTCCAGGGGCAGACGTAGGGTGACACGGGTAAAGCGCTCCGGCTCGCAGGTGACGCTGATGCCGCAGTCGGCGCCAAAACGCGCCCGCAGCCGCCTGTCCACCAGATTCATCCCCAGCCCGCTGGCCTGGGGGTTGGCCCGGTACAGCCCGGCGTTATCTTCGATATCCAGCTGCAGCCAGCGATCGTCCTGGCTGGCGCGGATGGTAATTTCGCCGACGCCAAGATGTTGCGATGTACCATGCTTAATGGCGTTCTCCACGATCGGCTGCAGGGTAAAGGCCGGCAGCTGGTGATGCGCCAGCCCTTCCGGCACCGCCATCTGGATCTGCAGGTTAGCCTGAAAGCGAGCCTTCTCAATCTGCAGATAGGCGTTAACATGCTCGATCTCATCGGCAAGAGTGACAATTTCCGTCGGCCGTTTCAGGTTCTTGCGAAAGAAGGTCGACAGATACTGCACCAGCTGGCCGGCCTGATCGCTGTCGCGGCGGATCACCGCCTTCAGCGTGTTAAGCGCGTTAAACAGGAAGTGCGGGTTGACCTGGGCGTGCAGGAGCTTGATTTCGGATTGCGTCAGCAGCGCCTTCTGCCGCTCGTACTGTCCGGCGAGGATCTGCGCCGACAGCAGCTGGGCAATCCCCTCCCCGAGGGTGCGGTTGATCGAACTGAACAGGCGATTTTTCGCCTCATACAGTTTAATGGTGCCTATCACCCGTTGGTTCTCGCCGCGCAGGGGGATCACCAGCGTCGACCCCAGCTTACAGTGCGGATGAATCGAGCAGCGGTAAGGCACCTCGTTGCCGTCGGCGTAGACCACCTCCCCGGTCTCAATCGCCCGTTGCGTATACGAGGAGGAAATAGGCTTGCCCGGCAGATGGTGGTCGTCGCCGATGCCGGTAAACGCCAGCAGCTTGTCGCGATCGGTGATCGCCACCGCGCCGATGTCCAGCTCCTGGATCAGCACCTGGGCCACCTTCATGCTATTCTCTTCGTTGAATCCCTGACGCAGGATCCCCTCGGTGGACGCCGCCACCTTCAGCGCCGTGGCGGAAAAGGCGGAGGTGTACTTCTCAAACATCGCCCGTTTATCCAGCAGAATGCGCATAAACAGCGCCGCTCCGACGGTATTGGTGACCATCATCGGCGCGGCAATGCTCTGCACCAGATGCAGGGCGTCCTGGAACGGGCGGGCAATCAGCAGAATGATCATCATCTGCACCAGCTCGGCCACGAAGGTGATCGCCCCGGCGGTCAGCGGGCTAAAGACTTTGTCCGGCCGGCCGCGTTTGACCAGCACGCTGTGCACCAGACCGCCCAGCAGCCCCTCAACGATGGTGGAGACCATGCAGCTTAAGGCGGTCATTCCCCCCAGCGAGTAGCGGTGCAGGCCGCCGGTGAGCCCTACCAGCCCGCCGACCACCGGCCCGCCGAGCAGGCCGCCCATCACGGCGCCGATGGCGCGGGTGTTGGCGATGGAGTCTTCGATATGCAGACCGAAATAGGTCCCCATAATGCAGAAAATGGAGAAGGTGACGTAGCACAGCAGCTTGTGCGGCAGGCGAACGGTGACTTGCATCAGGGGGATAAACAGTCGGGTTTTGCTCATCAACCACGCGATGACCAAAAATACGCACATCTGCTGAAGCAGCAGCAACACCAGATCAAACTCGTACATACCCGCAAACCACACATGCCTGAAAGCGCGTACCATACCCTGCCTGGCGAAAACTTTCTTTGAAGCCCTGCATAAAAATGAAAAATGACGGCCAGGATCACACTTTTTTGCGGCGCGTTGCGCAGCAAACGCGGCAAAAAGCCCGGCGCGGCGCGCTAAACCGCAATTAATGTTTCATTAACACCTGCGCTTCACCGTATAATCCCCCTGTTAACATCAGGAGCCTATTATGAAGCCAGCGAAAATCGCGGTCGTCACTCTCTTCTTACTTATGGCCATCGGCGGGATCAGCGGCGTAATGCTGGCCGGCTATTCCTTTATTGTGCGTGGCGGTGTCGGCTGATCCAGCGGGTCAGACGCTCAAACGCGCGGTCGACGATAATCGCCGCCAGGGCCACCAGCAGCGCCCCCTGAACAATATAGGCGGTATTAAAGCCGCTCAGGCCGATGATGATCGGCGTCCCGAGCGTACTGGCCCCCACCGTCGAGGCAATGGTCGCGGTACCAATATTGACGATGACCGAGGTGCGGATCCCCGCCAGGATCACCGGGGCCGCCAGCGGTAGCTCCACCTTATACAGACGCTGCCAGCCGGTCATTCCCATCCCTTCAGCCACACCTGACACCCCCGGCGGTATCGAACCCAGCCCGGCCAGCGTCCCCTGCAGCACCGGCAGTATGCCATACAACGCGAGGGCTATCAGCGCCGGCAGCCAGCCAAAGCCCAGCACCGGCACCGCCATCGCCAGCACCGCCACCGGCGGAAAGGTCTGCCCGATAGCGGCGATGGTCTCCACCAGCGGACGAAACGCGCTGCCGGCGGGCCGGGTGACCGCCACCCCAGCCCCCAGCCCGATTGCCGTTGCCGCGAGGCTGGACGCCACCACCAGCCAGCCGTGATCGAGAGTGAGCGCCCAGAAGCTCTCCTGCTGGTAGACCGGCCGCGGCAGTTCCGGGAACAGCCGACTGAACAGCGGCGCGCTGTAGGGCAGCCCTGCCAGCAGGCCGATAAACAGCGCGATAAGCCACCACAGCATCTCCTGGCGCAGCAGATCGGCAAAATGCAGCGTACCGCAGGGCCTGCCTTCGGCATCGACCACCGGCAGCGTCTCGCTGCGCCGGGCGACAAACTGCGACAGCGCTTCCCGCAGGGTCATGGTGACGGTCAGCCCCTCGCCCGCCAGCCGTTCGTCGGGACGCAAATAGTCCCCCACCTCGCGCAGCGACAGCAGGCGCACACCCAGCTCGCTGCGGCCAAAAAAGGTCTGTACAAAGCTATTTTTCGGTCGCAGGAGCATCTCCAGCGGCGCCCCCTGCTGGACCACCTCGCCCCCGTCCATCAGCACCAGGTGGTCCGCCAGACGCAGCGCTTCGTCAATATCATGGGTCACCAGCACAATCGTCCGTCCCAGCAGACGGTGGATGCGCAGCATCTCCTGCTGCAGCGCCTCGCGGGTCACCGGGTCGAGGGCGCCGAAGGGCTCATCCATCAACAGCACCTCCGGATCTGCCGCCAGCGCCCGCGCCACCCCCACCCGCTGCTGCTGGCCGCCGGAGAGCTGATGCGGGTAACGGTCGCGCAGCGTCGCCTCCAGCCCCAGCAGCGCCATCAGCTCGTCGATCCGGTCGGCGATCCTTGCCCGCGGCCATCTTTGCAGCTGCGGCACGGTGGCGATATTCTGCGCCACCGTCCAGTGGGGAAACAGGCCGATGGACTGGATGGCATAGCCCATCCGCCGCCGCAGGGTCAGGACCGGCTGCTGGCGAATGTCCTCGCCGGCAAAGCGAATGGTGCCCCGGTCCGGCTCCAGCAGACGGTTGATCATCTTCAGCGTCGTCGACTTGCCCGAGCCGGAAGTCCCCACCAGCACCGAGAAAGCGCCTTCGCGCAGCTCCAGGGTCAGGTCCTTCACCGCCGGGTGGCCGGCAAACACTTTGCTGACCCCTTGAAATTCAATCATTGGCCTCTCCTTTTAGCCAGGCGCCCCACAGGGCGAACAGGGCATCCACCACCACCGCCAGGGCAATGGTCGGCACCACGCCCAGCAGCACCAGATCCAGCGCACTGCTCAGCAGCCCCTGAAAAACCAGCGCGCCAAAGCCGCCGGCGCCGATCAGCGCGGCCACTACCGCCATGCCGACGGTTTGCACGCTGACCACCCGCAGGCTGCGCAGCAGTACCGGCATCGCCAGCGGAAGCTGCACCTGACGAAAGCGCTGCCCGGCGCTCATGCCCATTGCCGTCGCGCTTTCCAGGGCATCCTGCGGCACCTGCTGCAGGCCGGTCACCACCCCGCGCACCAGCGGCAGCAGCGCATAGAGAGTGAGAGCGATCAGGGCTGGCGCCACGCCGGTCCCGGAGACGCCCAGCTCGCCCAGCGTCGGGAAATAACGCGCCAGACCGGCAAGCGGCGCAATCAGCAGGCCAAAAAGCGCTACCGACGGAATAGTCTGGATCACATTGAGCGCGGTGAAAGCCGGCGCCTGCCAGCGCGGACGCCGCCACAGCCATACCCCCAGCGGCAGGCCAATCAGCAGGCCCGGCAGCAGGGTGCCGAACAGCAGAAGCAGATGCTGGCGCAGGGCGTCATCAAATACCTCCTGACGGTTGGCATACTCCTTCAGCAAGGAGAGCTGATCGAGCGCCCCGATAGCGAGCAGGATGATGGGCAACAGCCAGACTTGCGCATTGAGCAGCCAGCGCCAGAGCGGCCGGACGGTAAGATGACGGATGGCCTCGCTGGCCAGCAGCAGACAAAGCGCCAGCGACAACCACAGGCCGCTGCCGGGCGAGGTGCGCGCCAGCGGCGAGCCGTGCCGGGAGAGCTCAAGCGCCGCCTGGCCGCTGCCCCAGATAAGCAGCGGGAAGAGCAGTTCGGCCAGCAGCAGGTGAAGAAGCGGCGCGGCCCTGCCTGGCAGCCAGCAAAGCAGCATCCCGGCAAGGGCCGCCGCCAGCTGAACGCCGGCGAGCCAGGGCATTACCTGCCACAGCCCGCGCCCTTCGCCGGAGAGTAAGCGATTCGGCGCGTAAGTAATAAACGGCAGCGCCAGCGTAACCAGCAGCAGACCTGTCAGCAGCAGGCCGACGCGATGAGTACAGCGAATGGTCACCGGTGGCTTACTTCAGCAGGCCTTTCTGCTGCAGATAATCTGCCGCCACGCGCTTCGCATCCTGGCCCTCCACCGCAATGCGGGCGTTCAGCTGCTGCAGCGTTTTTTCATCGAGGCTGGCGAAGACCGGCTGCAGCCAGTCGGCGATCTGCGGGTAGGCCTTCAGCACCGCCTCGCGCACCACCGGCGTCGGGGCATATATCGGCTGCACGCCCTGCGGGTCGCTCAGCGTCTGTAACCCCAGGGCCGCCACCGGGCCATCGGTGCCGTAGGCCATCGCCGCGTTAACGCCGGAGGTCTGTTGCGCCGCCGCTTTGATGGTCACCGCCGTATCGCCCCCGGCCAGCGACAGCAGCTGGTTCTGGTTGAGGTTGAAGCCATACGCTTTTTCAAACGCCGGCAGCGCGTCCGGGCGCTCAATAAATTCCGCCGAAGCCGCCAGCTTAAATTCGCCGCCCTGCTTCAGGTAGCGACTGAGGTCGGCCAGCGAGGTCAGCTTATTTTTCTCCGCCAGGTCCTGGCGCACGGCGATAGTCCAGGTGTTGTTGGCCGGCGCCGGGGTGAGCCATACCAGCTGATGTTTCTCCTGATCGAGGCGCTTCACCTTCTCATAGCCCTGTTGGGCATTCTTCCACGCCGGGTCGTTTTCATCTTTGAAGAAGAAGGCGCCATTGCCGGTATATTCCGGGTAGATATCCAGCTCGCCGGCGACAATCGCCCCGCGCACCACCGGCGTGGTGCCGAGCTGGATTTTATTAATCGTTTTTACGCCGTGGCTTTCCAGCACCTGCTGGATCATATTGCCCAGCAGCGCGCCTTCGGTATCAATTTTCGAGCCGACCTTCACCGGCTCCGCCGCCTGCAGCGGTAAACTTATCAGGGCGGCCAGCGCCAGCGCGCCGGACCATGTCGTTGCCATCTTCATCCCGCTTCCCTCAGTTCTTTTGCGCTTCGCTTACAGAAGCTTAAGAGAAAAGCGTAGCCCATTTGCCAGCGATGCGAAAAAGAAAAGGCCGATTAATCGGCCTTTAAAGCGTGACGTTGGACTTAAGAGCGATGCCTTACAGCAGCTCAAACTCGCTCTGCTTCACGCGGGCGGAGTCCACGCCGATAAAGACATTGAATTTGCCCGGCTCAGCAACGTATTTCATCTGCTGATTCCAGAACTTCAGCGCGTCGACGTCGATTGGGAAGCTAACGGTTTGCGTTTCGCCCGGTTTGAGGGTGACCTTTTTAAAGCCGCGCAGCATTTTCACCGGCCGGCTCATGGAGGCGGTGACGTCCTGCAGGTAGAGCTGGATCACCGTCGCCCCTTCGCGATTGCCGGTGTTGGTCACCTGCACGCTGGCGGTCACGCTGCCATCGCGCGGCATGGTGGCCGACGACATGGTGACATCGGAGACGCTAAAGGTGGTGTAGCTCAGACCGTAACCAAACGGATACAGCGGGCCATTGGCTTCATCGAAGTAACGCGAGGTGTACTTGTTCGGCTTCTCCGGATTATACGGCCGGCCGGTATTCAGGTGGCTGTAGTAGGTTGGGATCTGGCCCACCGAGCGCGGGAAAGACATCGGCAGCTTGCCCGACGGGTTGTAGTCGCCAAACAGCACGTCGACGATGGCGTGACCGCCTTCGGTGCCAGCAAACCAGGTCTCCAGCAGCGCATCGGCTTGCTGATCCTCTTTCACCAGCGCCAGCGGACGCCCGTTCATCAGCACCAGCACCAGCGGTTTGCCGGTGGCTTTAAGAGCGGCAATCAGATTGCGCTGACTTTGCGGCAGGGTGATATCGGTCCGGCTGGAGGCCTCATGCGCCATGCCCTGCGCCTCGCCCACCACGGCGACCACCACATCGGATTGCTTCGCCGCCGCGACCGCTTCGTCGATCATTTCCTGCGGCGAGCGTGGGTCAACCTGCACCGCGTTCTCATACAAATTGAGGAAATCGACAATGCCTTTGTCATCGGTAACGTTCGCCCCTTTGGCGTAAATCACTTTGCCGTTATCGCCCAGCGCTTCTTTGATGCCGGTCAGGACGGTCACCGACTGGTCGGCCACCCCGGCCGCGGACCAGCTGCCCATCATGTCGCGCTTGCTGTCCGCCAGCGCGCCCACCACCGCGATAGTGCCGGATTTTTTCAGCGGCAGCGTATCAAGACGGTTCTTCAGCAGCACCAGGCTCTCGCGAGCCACTTCGCGCGCCTCTTTACGATGCAGACGACTTTCCGCATTGGTGTCCTGCGGGTCAGAATCTTTCGGTCCCAGGTGGCTGTAGGGATCGTTGAACAGTCCCATATCATATTTCACGTTGAGCACGTGTCGGGTGGCATCATCCAGCTCGGCCATGGTCACCTTGCCGGACTTCACCAGCCCCGGCAGGTACTTGCTGTAATACTCGTCGCTCATGCTCATGTTGATGCCGGACTTCAGCGCTACGCGCACCGCGTCTTCCGGGTCGGAGGCCACGCCGTGCTTAATCAACTCTTTGATGGCGCCGTGGTCGGAAACGGTGATGCCTTTAAAGCCCCACTGGTCGCGCAGGACGTCTTTCAGCAGCCAGGAATCAGAGGTCGCCGGGGTGCCGTTCAGCGAGTTCAGGGCCACCATCACCGCGCCGCTGCCGGCATCAAGCCCGGCTTTATACGGCGGCATATAGTCGTTGAACAGGCGCTGCGGGCTCATGTCGACCGTATTGTACTCTTTCCCGCCCTCCACCGCGCCGTAGGCGGCGAAATGCTTGACGCTGGTCATCACCGAATAGCGGTCCGCCGGGCTCTTGCCCTGCATCGACTCCACCATCGCCTGGCCCATCATCGTGGTCAGATAGGTGTCTTCCCCGAACCCTTCGGAAGCGCGTCCCCAGCGCGGGTCGCGGGAGACGTCGACCATCGGCGCCCAGGTCATGTTCAAGCCGTCATCGGCGGCTTCATAAGCTGACACGCGGCCCACGGTCTTCACCGCATCAAGGTTAAACGACGAGGCCAGGCCGAGGCTTATCGGAAACACGGTGCGCTGACCGTGCAGCACATCGTAGGCAAAGAACAGCGGGATCTTCAGGCGGCTAAGCTGCATCACCTGATCCTGCATTACACGGATATCCGGGCGGGTAACGGTGTTAAAAATCGCCCCCACCTGACCGTTCTTGATCATTTCACGGATCGCCTCTTTCGGGTTATCCGGGCCAACGCTTATCAGACGCAGCTGGCCGATTTTCTCGTCCACCGTCATTTTTTTCAGCAGGTCGGTGACAAAGGCATCCCGCGCCTGCGGGGTCAGGGGGTGGTTACCAAACAGTTCATCCGCCAGCGCGGGTTGCAGCGCCAGACTCACGGCGACGCCTACAGTGCAGAGCCATTTCATTGTTATCTCGCTTTATCTCAGACGGGGACTCGGTAAAACATAATAAAAACCGCAGTTTGCCATATATATAAACAACGCGCCCGCAGAATGCTAAGGTTCTTCTCTGATTTTTGCGAAACATTCATGCATCAAATTGTCATACAAAGCGCTATGCTTATCCTCGATATTTCGCGCACCACCACAAGGAGTGGAACATGTCATCTGCACCCACTGACACCCATAAAACGTTTCTGGCTGACCTGGCGCGCCTGGTTGGCCCTTCGCATCTGCTGACCGACCCGGCAAAAACCCAGCGCTACCGCAAAGGCTTCCGCTCCGGTCAGGGCGAGGCCCTGGCGGTTGTCTTTCCCGGTACCCTGCTGGAGCTCTGGCGCGTGCTCAACGCCTGCGTAGACGCCGATAAAATTATTCTGATGCAGGCGGCCAACACCGGCCTGACCGAAGGTTCGACCCCCAACGGCAATGATTACGATCGCGAGATCGTGATTATCAGCACCCTGCGCCTGGACAAACTGCATCTGCTGGACAAAGGCCAGCAGGTGCTGGCCTGGCCCGGCACCACCCTCTATTCGCTGGAAAAAGCGCTCAAACCGCTGGGACGCGAACCGCACTCGGTGATCGGTTCGTCATGCATCGGCGCATCGGTCATCGGCGGGATCTGCAACAACTCCGGCGGCTCGCTGGTGCAGCGCGGGCCGGCCTACACTGAGATGTCGCTGTTCGCGCAGATTGACGCCGACGGCAAGCTGAAGCTGGTCAATCATCTGGGCATCGATCTCGGCAGCACGCCGGAACAGATCCTCAGCCGCCTCGACGACGAACGGATTAGCGATAGCGATGTCCTGCACGACGGCCGCCACGCCCACGATCACGACTATGTCACCCGCGTGCGCGATGTCGATGCCGACACCCCGGCGCGCTATAACGCCGACCCGGACCGCCTGTTCGAATCCTCCGGCTGCGCCGGCAAGCTGGCGGTTTTCGCCGTGCGTCTCGATACTTTCCCGGCGGAAAAGCGCCAGCAGGTGTTTTACATTGGCACCAACCAGCCGCAGGTATTGACCGAGATCCGCCGCCATATCCTCGCCGAGTTCCAGCATCTGCCGGTGGCGGGGGAATATATGCACCGCGATATTTACGATATCGCCGAGAAGTATGGCAAAGACACCTTCCTGATGATCGACAAGCTCGGCACCGACAAAATGCCGTTCTTCTTCACCATGAAGGGGCGCACCGACGCGATGCTGGAGAAAGTCTCGCTGTTTAAGCCGCACTTTACCGACCGCTTTATGCAGAAACTCGGCCACGTCTTTCCGGCGCATTTACCGGAGCGGATGAAAACCTGGCGTGATAAATATGAACATCATCTGCTGCTGAAGATGGCTGGCGACGGCATCGAAGAAGCGCAGCGTTGGTTGACGGAGTACTTTCAGCAGGCCGAGGGGGATTTCTTCGCCTGTACGCCGGAGGAAGGCAGCAAGGCGTTCCTCCATCGCTTTGCCGCCGCCGGCGCGGCGATCCGCTATCAGGCGGTGCATGCCGACGAAGTCGAAGATATTCTGGCGCTGGATATCGCCCTGCGGCGTAACGATACCGAGTGGTTCGAACATCTGCCGCCGGAGATCGACAGCCAGCTGGTGCATAAGCTCTACTATGGCCACTTTATGTGCCATGTGTTCCATCAGGATTACATCGTCAGGAAAGGGGTCGACGCCCACGCGCTGAAGGAAAAAATGCTGGAGTTACTGAAAGCGCGCGGCGCCCAGTATCCGGCGGAGCATAACGTGGGTCATCTGTATGAGGCCCCGGAGAGCCTGCAGCAGTTCTATCGCCAGAACGATCCCACCAACAGCATGAACCCGGGGATTGGTAAAACCAGCAAGCAGAAATACTGGGGTGAAGCGGCCCCGACGCCAGCCTCTCCGGCGGATCCGCAATAATCGACGGCAGGACTATTCAGCCTGGCGCTTCTGTATTACGCTGCACGCCGGAGAATGTTTCTCCGGCAGATTCAGGAGCGCCGCCATGCCCGCAGAGGCCCCGTTACTCGACAGTGATTTAGAAATTCGCGAAGCGCTGCCCGACGATGCGCACGCCATCGCCGCGCTGTATGTCTGGCACGTACTTAATGGCCGCGCCTCCTTCGAAGAGATCCCCCCCACCGTTGACGAAATGCGTAAACGGATCCAGACCGTGCGCGACAACGGGCTGCCGTGGCTGGTAGCACTGTGGCGCGGGGCTATCGTCGGCTACTGCTATGCCACCTTCTATCGCCCGCGTCCGGCCTATCGCTACACCCTCGAGGAATCGATATACGTGGAATCCGGAATGGGCGGACGCGGCATCGGCAGCGCGCTGCTGTCCAGGCTAATCGCTGAGTGCGAGAAAGGCCCGTGGCGGCAGATGCTGGCGATCATCGGCGATGGCCATAACAATGCCGGCTCGCTGGCGATCCATAAAAAGATCGGCTTTACCGTGGCGGGTCAGCTGCGCAGCGTCGGCTACAAGATGGGCGACTGGCGGGATACGTTGATTATGCAGCGCGCGCTGGGTGACGGCGACTGGACGCTACCGGAGTGATATCCGGCGCCAAATCCCCGGCTCGCGGCGTAAACGCCTTAGCCGGGCTACCGTTCAGCGCGGTTCCGTAGAGGCGTCAGCCGCCATCCTGCACAAACACCGGCACTCGGCCTGATTGCCCGGCGGCGCTGCGCTTGCCGGGCCTACGAAGGGGATGAACCCGCCGCCAAATCACGTAGGCCGGATAAGGCGCGAGCCGCCATCCGGCACATACGCGGCACGGTGTCGGCTATATTGTCCGGCGGCGCTGCGCTTGCCGGGCCTACGAAAGGGGCGAACCCGGCGCCAAATCACGTAGCCCGGATAAGGCGCAATGCGCCGCCATCCGTGAGACATGCAGATTAATCGTTCTGCGCGGTCTGCGCGCCGCCTTTCAGCATCGCCTCCGCCATCTGCGCTTCGCGCTGCTTTTTATAGCTCAGCGCCGAGGCGGGTACCGGCATTACCTTCCCGGTTTCAATCCAGGTCCGCAAGCGGCTGGCGTCAGCGAAGTGGGTATATTTGCCGAAGGCATCCATCACCACCAGCGCCACCGGACGTTGGTTAATCACCGTGCGCATAATCAGGCAGTGGCCGGCAGCGTTGGTGAAGCCGGTTTTGGTCAGCTGAATGTTCCAGTTATCGCGATACACCAGATGGTTGGTGTTGCGGAACGGCAGGCTGTAGGCCGGATGGGCGAAGGTGGCGGTCTCTTCTTTGGTGGTGCTCAGCTGGCCGATCAGCGGATACTGCTCGCTGGCGATCAGCAGTTTGGTCAGATCGCGGGCGGTGGAGACGTTATGCACCGACAGGCCGGTGGGCTCCACGTAGCGGGTATGGGTCATGCCCAGCGCCTGGGCTTTGGCGTTCATCGCGCGAATAAAAGCGTCGTAGCCGCCCGGATAGTGATGCGCCAGGCTGGCGGCCGCGCGGTTCTCGGAAGACATCAGCGCCAGCAGCAGCATATCGCGGCGACTAATCTGGCTGTTGAGGCGCACGCGGGAGTAGATCCCCTTCATTTCCGGCGTATGGCTGATATCCACCGTCAGCATCTCATCCAGCGGCAGATGGGCATCGAGCACCACCATGGCCGTCATCACTTTGGTGATCGACGCCATCGGGCGCACCAGATCCGGCTGGCTGGCATAAATGATTTTTTTCGTGGCCAGATCGACGATCATGGCGCTTCCGGAGGCAATTTCCGGCTGCGAGGCGGTCACCGCCGTCGGGGTTTTTGCTAACGCCTGGGGCGCAAAAGGCACAGCCAGCAGCAAGGTCAGGCTGAGCAAAGAGACTCGAAATTTCGGCATCATGGGCATTCTGAAAAGTATTTTTGCACGTTATGGAACGTACGCCGCGAGGTTAAGTGGGCAACTTCGCTGGCAAACGCCATCATACCGCGCCGTAAGGCCCTGTGCCTAATAAGAATCGTGAAGAAATGCTGCATTGCCGACATAAAATACATATTTGCCGGCAATGCATATTTACCCGTGTCGCCCGATCAGAAGAGTCGGTAGCCATACCCCCAGAGCACCACGGTGATGGCCAGCAGCACTTCCAGCACCAGTACCCCAATAGCTAGCGTCGAGCTGGCAAAGCTTAACCCCTCTTCCCGATTAATGCTCAGGAAGGTCGGAATGCCGAGATACAGCAGATACCCGGTATAGAACAGCGCAATAGTACCGACCAGCGCGCACAGCCAGACCAGCGGATAGAGCGCCACAATCCCGCTCAGAAACAGCGGGGTGGCGACGTAGCCGGCAAACACCATGCAGCGTTTCAGGGAAGGCTGCTGCGGATACTGCCTCGCCATCCACCAGATGACCCGCCCCATGATCGCCACCCCGGCGAGCATCACGGCGTAAAACAGCACCGCCAGCGCCAGTCCGGTCAGCATCGACAGTTTAATCACGGTGCCATCGCCGAAATTCCAGCCCAGCTGCGTGGTGCCGATAAAGGCGCAGATTACCGGAACCGCCGCCATCAGCAGCACATGATGCGTATAGTGATGAGAAATGGTTTCATTCTCGCTCTTAATCACGCTCATTTCCCGGTTGGGATGAGCGAAGAGCCCCCAGACATGGTTCATAGCGTCCCCCTTGTCACGGCTTCGTACTGCACTGATCCAAGTATAATTCACCCTGTAGATTATTTTATGTACAGCACAGAAAATTCTGCGTCGCCGCGTTTTGGTCAGCAGGGTGTATGATTAAGAGGTGATGAGGTAAGGAGAAAAGCTTTTTATGGATATCAATCACCTGATTTCCCAGTATGGCTACGCGGCGCTGATCGTCGGCAGCATGGCGGAAGGTGAGACAATTACCCTGCTGGGCGGCGTCGCGGCGCATCAGGGGCTACTGAAATTTCCCCTGGTGGTGATCGCCGTCGCCCTCGGCGGGATGATTGGCGATCAGCTGCTCTATCTGGTCGGTCGCCGCTTCGGGGGACGCATCCTGCGCCGTTTCGCCAGTCAGAAAGCGCGGATCCGTAAAGCGCAGCGTATGATCCAGCACCGGCCGTGGCTGTTTGTCATCGGCACCCGCTTTATGTATGGCTTCCGGGTAATCGGCCCCCTGCTGATCGGCGCCAGCCGCCTGCCGCCGCGCATTTTCCTGCCGCTGAATATTGTCGGAGCGCTGGTGTGGGCCCTGCTGTTTACCACCATTGGCTATCTCGGCGGCGAGGTGGTTGGCCCGTGGCTGCACCATCTGGATGCCCATCTGAAGCACTGGATCTGGCTGATCCTCGCGGTGGTGGTGGTGGTGGCCGCCCACTGGTGGCTCAGGCGGCGCGAGAGTAAGAAGAAAGACTAAGCGGCGCGCCCGCGGGCGCACCGTGGTTGGCGGTTACTTCACCGTCTGGTGGTAGCCGCCGCCGAGGGCCGAGGTCAGTTGAATGCTAGCGTCAATCCACTGGCCGTGCAGGCGCAATGCGGTGATCCGCTCCTGCAGCGCCGGGAGCTTCGCCATACTGACTCTGGAGCCAGGTAAGATCCCCGCCGCCATTCGGGCCTGCGCCAGATCTACTACCCGTTGAGCGTCTTTTTCAACCTGCTGCTGCTGCTGGCTTTTGGCCATTAATGTTTCGACCTGGCTGGCGGTTTTCGCCACCTGGTTAACGGCATCCACCACCGCTTTGTTGTACTGGGCGATCGACAGGCTATTCTGCGCGCTGGCGATATCCAGGTTGGCGTTAAGGCGGCCGCTGTCAAAGATCGGCAGCGTCAACCCGGCAGTAACGCCCATCTGCTGCGCCGAATGGCGGAAAAGATCGCTTAAGTGCAGGGCATCCTGCTGCAGGAACGCCATCAGATTGATGTCCGGATAAAATGCCGCTTTCGCCGCGTCCACTTCGCTCAGGGACGCCTCAATATACCAGTGGGCGACCTGCAGATCCGGGCGGCGCGCCAGCAGCTCATAGCCGAGGGTATCTGGCAGCTGCGCGCTGACCGTTGGCAGGCTGGCGGGTTTGAGGTTTAGCGACTGGCTCTGGCTGTTGGTCAGGGCCATCAGCCGCGCTTCAATCTCTTTCATCGTGCCCGTCACGTCCGCCAGCTGCTGGTCGGTTTTGCTGACGTTAATATCGTTCTCCGCCCCTTCGGCGGAGTTAGTGATCCCGCGCTGATACAGGGCCTTGTCGACCGTCACGATATTATTTTGCTCGTTTTTCACCTGCTGCAGCACCGCTTTGATCGCCGCTTCCGTCTGCCACTGCCAGTACAGACGCGCCACGCTGCCGGAGAGCAGCTCACGGGTCTGGGCCTGTTCAGCAACCTGGGCTTTCAGCTCGCCGATACGCGCTTTCACCAGCGCACGGTTTTTTCCCCACAGATCGAGATCCCAACCGGCGGTCAGGCCAAAGGTACCGTTGGTGTACCACGGGCCGGTATTGCCGTCGGTGTCGGTAGCAAACGGTCCCATCAGGCCTTCGGCCGACATGCGCTGGCGTTCAATATCGGCGGAGAAATCCATCTCCGGGCCAAGATTCGCCTGCGACATTCGCGCCTGCGCTTCGGCAAGCCTGATGCGCTGTTCGGCAATCTGCATATCCGGCGCGTTGGCCAACGCTCGCTGAATCAGATTATTAAGCTGTGGGTCATGGTAATCTTTCCACCAGTCAGTCTGCGGCCAGCCATTTTTCACGGCGGCAGGGAGATCCATGGAAACATGGGAGGCTGGAATTTGCTGCTGCGGCGGATTAGCAACCTCATGAGATGGCGCGCAGCCAGCCAGCGCGATGGCCAGGGGCAATGCCGCCAGCACGCTTTTATTTAATATCAATTTCATTGGACAGGTCAGATAACTTAATCAGGTTGGTTATCATAAGTTAATTGAATTAAACGCGTTTAGTAAAGCATGTGACTAAATTATTAGTTTGCTAAAAATAAACAACCTTATCAATTCAGGGGGTGAATATGAGCAGACATCTTTTAACGAGCCGCACCTCTTTACCACCCTACCCGCTCTGGATGAAGAGAAAGAACGTCCGATGACCTTTTTACTGCGCGCGCGTAAACCGGGCTAACCCCCCGCCCGGCGATGGCCGGGCGGGCATTCTTTAGGCTTTCAGGCTGGCGCCGCGGCTGGCAATCACCTCTTTATACCAGCCAAAGCTCTTCTTCTTACTGCGCGCCAGGGTGCCGGTACCGTCATCATGGCGGTCGACATAGATAAAGCCGTAGCGCTTCGACAGCTCCGCCTTTGAGGCGCTCACCAGGTCAATCGGTCCCCAGCTGGTAAAGCCCATTAGCTCAACGCCATCGTCAATGGCTTCCCGCGCCTGCACCAGGTGGTCGTTCAGGTAACTGATGCGGTAGTCATCGTTAATGCTGCCGTCGGCTTCCACCTTATCTTTGGCGCCCAGACCGTTTTCCACGATAAACAGCGGCTTCTGGTAGCGATCCCACAGCACGTTCAGCAGCGTGCGCAGGCCCAGCGGGTCTATCTGCCAGCCCCACTCCGAGCTCGCCAGGTGCGGGTTCGGCACCATGCTGAGAATATTGCCGCGCGCCTGCTGGTTCAGCGCCTCGTCGGCGGTGACGCAGCCGGTCATGTAGTAGCTGAAGGAGATAAAGTCGACGGTGGTTTTTAGCGCTTCACGATCGGCGTCGGTGATGGTGAGCGCGATGCCGTTGTCACGGAAATAGCGCTGCATATAGCCCGGGTACGCGCCGCGCGCCTGTACGTCGCCGAAGAACTGCCAGCTGCGGTTCTCCTGCAGCGTCTCGAACACATCCTCCGGTTTGCAGCTCAGGGGATACATCAGCCCGCCGAGCAGCATATTGCCGATTTTGCCCTCAGGCACCAGCTCATGACAGGCTTTGACCGCCAGCGCGCTGGCCACCAGCTGGTGGTGAATCGCCTGATACACCTCGCCTTTGCTGCTGCCGGCCGGCAGGCCGACGCCGGTCATCGGGGCATGCAGCGACATATTGATTTCGTTAAAGGTCAGCCACAGTTTGACCTTATTTTTATAGCGGCTGAACACCGTCCGGGCGTAGCGCTCAAAGAAGCCAATCACCTCCCGGCTGCCCCAGCCGCCGTAGTTTTTTACCAGCGCCCATGGCATTTCATAATGCGACAGCGTCACCAGCGGGGTGATGCTGTGCTTCGCCATCTCGTCGAACAGCTTGTCGTAGAACGCGAGGCCGGCTTCGTTCGGCTCGGCGTCGTCGCCGTTGGGGTAGATGCGGGTCCAGGCGATAGAGACTCGCAGGCAGTTAAAACCCATCTCGGCAAACAGGGCGATATCTTCCGGATAGCGATGGTAAAAATCGATCGCCACATCTTTTATGCCGCTGTCGCCGGGTACGCGCTCGACCACTTCGCCGAAAACGCCGTGCGGCTGCACATCGGAGGTGGATAAGCCTTTGCCATCTTCCAGATAAGCACCTTCCACCTGATTGGCCGCGGTCGCGCCGCCCCATAAAAAATCCGTCGGGAATGTTTTCATCTTTTTCTCCTGTGATTAATGGCTGACTGACAACAACGGCTGACCGGCTTCGACGGTGCTGGACGCCACCGTATCAATCTCCCGGTAGTCGTCGCTGTTGCTGATAATGATCGGGGTCGCCAGGTCGTAGCCGGCGTCCAGAATCGCCTGGCGATCAAACTCAATCAGCAGATCGCCGGCCTGTACCCTGTCGCCCTCTTTCACATGCGCGGTAAAGGGCACGCCGTCGAGTTTGACCGTGTCGATGCCGACGTGGATCAGCAGCTCAATGCCGCTGTCGCTTTGCAGGCCGATGGCGTGTTTAGTCTGAAACAGGGAGGCCACTTCGCCCGGGAACGGGGCAATCACTTGGCCCACCGCCGGGATAATGGCGACCCCTTTACCCAGCAGGCCGCTGGCGAAGGTGCTATCCGGCACCTGCTCGAGGGCGATAACGCTGCCGCTCATCGGCGCCAGAATATCGTTTGCCGAGGCCGGGGCTACCGTCACGGCGCCTGGTGCAGCGCTGGCGCGCGGCAGGCCGGCGAAGAAGGTCAGCACGCAGGCGAGCACGAAAGCCACGCCGGTGCCGATAAGCCCGCCCCAGACGCTGGCGTCAATCCCGCCGGGCGGGATCATTTGCGCCGGGAAAAAGATGTTTGGCAGGCCAAACGAGTAGGCATAACTGTTGCTAAAGGCAGTGATCGCCCCGCCAATCGCCCCGGCGACACAGCCAAAGATAAACGGACGGCGCAGCGGCAGAGTCAGGCCATAGATAGCCGGCTCGGTGATGCCGAACAGCCCGGCGGAGAAGGCGGAACCGGCCAGCACCCGCTGGCGCGCATCGCGGGTGGCGAGGAAAATACCGAGCACGGCGCCCACCTGGGCAATCACCGCCGGGAGGATAATAGGCAGCATGGAGTCGTGACCAAGCACCGTCATGTTGTTGATCATCAACGGCACCAGCCCCCAGTGCAGGCCGAAAATAACGCACACCTGCCACATGGCGCCCAGTACCGCGCCCGCCAGCCATGGGGCAAACGCATAAATTAACTGGTAGCCGTTGGCCAGCAGATGGCTCAGCCAGGTGGCGACCGGGCCAATCACCAGGAAGGTGAGCGGGACCACCACCGCCAGGCAGATGGCCGGGCTGAAGAAGTTTTTCATCGATGACGGCAACAGCGCATTGCTCTTGCGCTCCAGCCAGCAGGAGACCCATGAGGCGAGAATAATCGGGATCACTGACGAGCTGTAGTTGATAAAGGTCACCGGAATGCCGAGAAAGTGCTCCACCGCCGCGCCCGGCGCCTGGCTGGCCTCAAAGGCCTGAATCATCAGCGGGTGGGTTAACGCCCCGCCAATCACCATCGAGATAAACGGGTTGCCGCCAAACTTCTTCCCGGCGGTATAGCCAAGAAACAGCGGGAAGAAAAAGAACAGCGCGTCGCTGGCGGCAAACCAGATTTTATAAGTCCCCTGCTCCGGCGTAAGCCAGTCGCAGGTCACCGCCAGCGCCAGCAGGCCTTTCAGCAGACCGGTTGCCGCCATCACGCCGATAAACGGTGTAAAGATGCCGGAGATGATGTCGATAAGCTGGCTTAACACCGATCCTTTGGCCGCTTTTTCCTCGGCAACCGGTTCGTTGTCATCGCTTAACCCCGCCTCCTGGCGCACCGCCAGCCAGACGTCGTGAACGTGGTTGCCAATCACCACCTGAAACTGGCCGCCGCTCTCCACCACCATAATCACGCCCGGATTGGCCTTCAGCCCTTCGGCATCGGCTTTGCCGTTATCCTTCAGTTTAAAACGCAGACGTGTCGCACAGTGAACCAGACTCACAATGTTCTCTTTGCCGCCGACGCGGTTGAGAATATCCTGCGCGAGTGCTTTATATTCCATGCTCTTTTCCTTACTGCCGCTGCCCGCAGACAACCGGCGACTGAGTAGTAAAAAATAAAAAAACCCGAGAACCACGCCGGTGGGCGTCGCGCTCAGGTTTTGCCTGCATCATGCAGTAACAATCCAGTTTTGTTGGGGAGAATTAACGCCCCTCTTTTCTTACCCGTTCGATATGAATGGCAAGAAACATAATTTCTTCGGTGGTCAGCGACCGCTGATACTGCTTTTGCAGATGCGTCGCCACCGTTTCCGCACACTTCCACGCTTTGGCGTAGTTATCTTTCACCGCGCTGTGCAGCGAGACGTCGTCATCTTCCACCACCGTGCGCGTCAGCATCCGCTGGGCGAAAAACTTCAGGTGGGTGACGAAACGCTGATAGCTCAGCGACTCTTCATCGTAGTTAAGCTGCAGCTGATACTTCACCAGCTGCAGGATCTCCTGCATCACCCGGGTCACGTGCATGACCTCCGGCATTTCGCTGTTGAGCTGCGCCGTCACCAGATGCAGGGCGATAAATCCGGCTTCATCCTCCGCCAGCTCCACGCCGAGCCTTTTAGCAATGATGGCCCTTGCCTCCTGGCCCAGCGCGAACTCCTTCGGATACAGCCGCTTAATCTCCCACAGCAGCACGTTACGCAGTGCGATGCCCTTTTTCTGCCGCTCGATAGCAAAATGACAGTGATCCGTTAACGTGATGTACAAACTTTCCTGTAACTTGCCCAGCCGTCCGCGTGCCAGGTCGATAATGCGATCGCAGGTGGTCATCACTTCTAACGGTATTTGACTGAGCAGCTCGCCTAAGCGGCCGACCAGCTCATCGCTTTGTAAGGCGAAAACTTTTTCAATTTTACTGTCGTCCAGCACGTCGCCCGGGCGTTTCTGAAAGGCCAGCCCTCGCCCCATCACCACCTGTTCGCGCCGGTGCTCGTCGAGAACCACCACCACATTGTTATTGAGTACTTTGGCGATTTGCATATAGACCCCAGAAACAAAAAAACCTGACCCCCGACGAAACGCCAGGTGATCAGGTTTTGCCTGCCGCAGCAGTTGCAATCCAACACCCGCACTGTAACAACTTCTGCTGCGCGCTCAACCTGACAAGTGAAAAAACGTGATTAAGATCGCGACTATCAGAAGGTCACGACGGTTTTCCACTCCACTACCCACGCGTCCTGGGTCTGCGCGACGCCGCCCGGACGGTGCCAGTACTGCAGGCCCGGCTGCAGCTCCAGCCAGGAGACCGGGCGGAAGCGATAATAGAGCTCACCGTTCAGCGAATGACCGGCCACCGGCTGGTAAGCCGGATCGTTATAGTCGGTGGCGCCGCTTATCTGATTCATATAGCGCTGATTACGTGCGTAGTGGCTGCTCATGTCGATCCACGTCAGGCCGAAGCCAATCCAGTCCTCCGGGCGGGCGTCAAACAGACCGCGGTAGCGCATTGAGGCGGCGACGGCGGAGTGGATATAGTTGCTGCGCTGGTCGCTGAGGCTGCCGCTCAGTGAGACGCTCATTCCCCGCAGCGGGTCGTCGGCGTGGCGGGTGATCTGCTGGTTCAGGCCGGCGTACATAAACCAGGTGCTGTCGTGCTCGGCGTAACCTTGCGGATCGGTCGCCCCGGCGCCGCCGGATTTACCGCTGTAGAGGTCGCTCTGCGGCGCGTTAGTCCAGACAACGCCAAGGTTATAGGCTCCCGGCAGGCCATTAATCAGCGGACGGGTTTCGATCTCCATCGGCAGTAAGATGCCTTTGCTACCCTTCGTCGACCAGCTCCACGCGTGGCTGCGCGCGGTAGCCTGCGGGTTTTGCTCCATCACCCCGCCTTTCAGGGTGACTGTCGGCGTCAGCTTGTACTCCAGGGTGGTGCCCCAGGTGTGAATGTTCCAGTTATTCCAGGTCAGCGAGTTGGCCGATTTCCCACCGCACTGGGTCAGCAGCTGAAAATCGCAGGGAATGATCTGGTCGAAGGTTTGCACCTTGTTCATCATGCCGATGCGCCAGGTCAGGCGGCGGTCGTCAAAGCTGCGGGCAAAGGTGAGCCAGCCAAGGCGGGTAATCGACCCGCCGCCCCAGCTCTCCTGCGATAGATCGTTGAAACTCACCCGCGGATCCTGCAGCCGTTTCGTGGTGAGATTATCATCGTGGTTGCGGTTGACGATGTTGCCTTCGAGACGCGCATCCGGTATGCCGGTCCAGCGCTCCAGATCCTGGGTAAAGGTCAGCGCCACCTGGTCAATATAGGCCAGGTGTTTATCATGGTCATTACCGCCGCCGGCGTTGTAGGCCATCTCGTTAAGATAGCCGAGATTATAATGAAAGCCGTTTTCTTCAAGGATCGGACGAATGCCTAGCATATCGCCCAGCAGCCCTTGCTGCCCGGCTTCAAACCCCAGCGCGCTGCCGTTCCACGCCGGGATGTCCGCGGCGCTCACGGCAGGCGCCATGGCCGCCAGCATAGCGCCGATCAAAAGCTGATTTATTTTTTTGTTATGCATTGTGATATCCACCGTGACTGAATAAAAACAATGGGGATCCCCAGGCTATTTATTTACCCGTTTTCTTTTTTTAAAAATGAATGGCAAAAAGCGTCCGTCGGTAATAAAACCGCGACAATGCCAGAGAAATCGTTATTCACATCTCATTGTTTTACATCATCATTTTATCCACCCTGAATTTTTACCAAAAAAAAACCTAAGCACTTTGCGCCACGAATGACGAAAGTGCTTAGGTTTTGCCTGAGTTCAGTAGCAATCCTGAATTGATTGACCGCACATTATCACTTTATTCAACCCATGCCTATCATCAACAGGCATGCAAGTAATAATATGTGAAGCGAATAACAGTATGGCGGTTAATAGCGGCCGATCGCCGCCGCTATTTCAGCAGACGTTTGCAGGGCGCGAATTTCATTAAACAGGGTCAGCGCCTCGGTATATTCCTTGCGTAAATAGCCTAACCACTGCTTAATTCTTGCCACATGATACAGGCCGGTATCACCCTGCTTTTCCAGGCGGGTATATTTTTGCAACAGCTGGACCACCTGCGGCCACGGCATGCGCGGTTCGTTGTATTTGATCACCCGGCTGAGGTTCGGCACATTGAGCGCCCCGCGGCCAATCATCACCGAATCGCAGCCGGTGACAGCCATACAATCCTGGGCGCTTTGCCAGTCCCAGATTTCACCGTTGGCGACCACCGGGATAGTCAGGCGCTGGCGGATCTCGCCGATCGCCTGCCAGTTGATGCGTTCGGCTTTGTAGCCATCTTCTTTGGTACGGCCGTGAACCACCAGTTCGCTGGCCCCCGCCTGCTGCACCGCGTCGGCGATTTCAAAGCGCCGTTCACCGCTGTCCCAGCCAAGACGAACTTTCACCGTCACCGGCAGATGCTCGGGAACCGCCTCTCGCATGGCTTTCGCGCCGCGATAGATCAGCTCTGGATCTTTCAGCAGCGTTGCCCCGCCGCCGCTGCCGTTTACCAGCTTCGACGGACAGCCGCAGTTTAAATCCACCCCCCATGAACCCAGCGCCACCGCGCGGGCGGCATTTTCCGCCAGCCACTCGGGATATTGTCCCAGCAGCTGGACGCGTACGCGGGTGCCGGACGGCGTGCGGCTCTGGTGATGCAGTTCCGGGCATAGCCTGTAGAACGATTTTACCGGCAGCAGTTGATCCACCACGCGCAGAAATTCGGTGATGCAGAGATCGTAATCGTTAACCTCGGTCAGCAGCTCACGCACCAGCGAATCGAGCACGCCTTCCATCGGCGCCAGTAGAACACGCATATCGTTACCCGGAAAAAAAAGAGGCGCTATGGTAGCGCCTCCGGGCGCTGGTTGAAAGCGCTCAATGCGTCGGACCAGACGCACGCCGTTCCCCGCACGCTCGATGCGGCAAAGCGGCGAGATAATCTCTATGCTTTACAGAGGTCTGTGGCGTCCCATTCGCCTTTATTTGCCGCGCCTCATCCAGCAAGGTAGCGTGGGGAGCGATCCCGCCTGAGCCGCAAGGTGTCGGGCCCTGACGGGTAAGACTATGGTTCCCGTAAGCTATCAGCGCTATGCATAGAATTCATGATGTGATCGGTAGCACATTTTAGGGATTAATTGTATGATGAATGCACTTCATCAAGGGTTATTACCATGAGTAAATCGCTGACTATTATCTGGCAGTACCTGCGGGCTTTCGTCCTGATTTACGCCTGCCTGTACGGCGGAATTTTTATCGCCGGGCTGCTGCCTATCACTATCCCCGGCAGCATCATCGGCATGCTGATCCTCTTCGTGCTGCTGGCGCTGCAAATTATGCCGCCGCAATGGGTCAACCCCGGCTGCAATATCCTGATCCGCTATATGGCGCTGCTGTTCGTGCCGATCGGCGTTGGGGTGATGCAGTACTGGGATCTACTGCGCGCCCAGCTGGGGCCTGTCGTTATCTCCTGCGCCATCAGTACGCTGGTGGTGTTTGTAGTGGTGAGCTGGAGCTCCCATTTGGTGCATGGCGAACGTAAAGTGATTGGCCAAAAAGGAAAAGAAGAATGATGCATGAAATCTGGTGGTCGCTACCGCTAACCCTGATCGTCTTTTTTCTCGCCCGCAAACTGGCGGCCCGCTTTAAGTTCCCGCTGCTCAACCCGCTGCTGGTGGCGATGGTGGTGATTATTCCATTTCTTCTGCTGACCGGGATCTCCTATGAGCGTTATTTTGCCGGCAGCAAAGTCCTGAACGATCTGCTGCAGCCGGCGGTAGTGGCCCTTGCGTTCCCGCTGTATGAACAGCTGCACCAGATCCGCGCCCGCTGGAAATCTATCATTACCATCTGCTTTATCGGCAGCTGCGTGGCGATGATCACCGGCACCACCGTCGCTCTGCTGATGGGCGCCACGCCGCAAATCGCCGCCTCTATTCTGCCTAAGTCAGTCACTACGCCGATTGCTATGGCGGTTAGCGGCAGCATCGGCGGCATTCCGGCCATCAGCGCCGTGTGCGTAATTTTTGTCGGCATCCTCGGCGCGGTATTTGGGCATACGTTGCTTAACCTGATGCGCATTCGCACCAAAGCGTCGCGCGGCCTGTCAATGGGCACCGCCTCGCACGCCCTCGGCACCGCCCGCTGCGCCGAGCTGGACTATCAGGAAGGCGCGTTTAGCTCACTGGCGCTGGTGCTATGCGGGATCATCACCTCGTTGATGGCGCCGTTCTTATTTCCGCTGATCCTCGCAGTGGTAGGTTAATCGTGATTTAAATCACATTTTTTAATGCAACAAATCGGAGTTGCATAAAGAATGAGACATTCATCACATATGGAACCGCTGGCCGCCCGTACACTGGCTTCCCATTACACTGTTATGAGGCAACGCTATGCACTCACGTTTTCAAGCTGCTTTGACGACTCTGGCAGCAGATCTGCAGGCGGCCATCGCCCCGATACTCGCCGACCCGCATTTCCCGGCGCTGCTCGAAGCCGATCAGGTGGCGACGCTGCAGCATGCGACAGGTCTGGACGAAGACGCGCTGGCTTTTGCGCTACTGCCGCTTGCCGCTGCCTGCGCGCGCCCCGACCTTTCTCATTTTAACGTCGGGGCTATCGCCCGCGGCGTCAGCGGCCGCTGGTACTTTGGCGGCAATATGGAGTTTCTCGGCGCTACCATGCAGCAGACCGTTCACGCGGAACAGAGCGCCATCAGCCACGCCTGGCTGCGCGGCGAGACCTCCCTGCGCGCTATCACGGTGAACTACACGCCGTGCGGTCATTGCCGTCAGTTTATGAACGAACTGAACAGCGGGCTGGCGCTGCGCATTCATCTGCCGGGTCGCGAAGCGCATGCCCTGGAGCACTATCTGCCGGACGCCTTTGGCCCGAAAGACCTCGAGATCAAAACCCTGCTGATGGATGAACAGGACCATGGCTTCCCGGTCAGCGGCGATGCCCTAACCCAGGCAGCTATTCAGGCCGCCAACCGCTGCCATGCGCCCTACAGCCACTCGCCTTCCGGCGTGGCGCTGGAGCTGAAAGACGGTACCATTTTCAGCGGTAGCTATGCGGAAAACGCAGCGTTCAACCCGACGCTGCCGCCGCTGCAGGGGGCGCTGAATCTCCTGAGCCTCAACGGCTATGATTATCCCGCTATCCAGCGGGCAATCCTGGCGGAGAAAGCCGACGCGGCGCTGATCCAGTGGGATGCCACCGTCGCCACCCTGAAGGCGCTGGGCTGCCACAATATTGAGCGCGTCCTGTTAGGTTGATCAGCCTGAGCAGATTGCCGGACGGCGTCTTCGGCTTATCCGGCCGACTTTTTATACCGTTAGGTGTCGGGTGGCGCTACGCTTACCCGACCTACGGTTCGCGCCATGGCGACCTGAAGATCCCTATGCCGGGTGTCGGCTCACGCCTTACCCGGCCTGCATTCGGCGATCTGTCTATATTGCTGAAAATCCCCGCAATCAAACGCGGGTTTCTTGCGCTTACCCGGCGGGTAAAGTAGCCTGAAGACTCCGTTGTCTATTATTGAGCCAAGTTCATGTTAAAGCGTGCGTTCTATAGCCTGTTAGTCCTGCTCGGCCTGCTGCTGTTGACCGTGCTGGGCCTTGACCGCTGGATGAGCTGGAAAACCGCGCCCTATATCTATGATGAACTGCAGGACCTGCCCTACCGTCAGGTCGGAGTGGTGCTGGGCACCGCCAAATATTACCGCACCGGCGTCATCAATCAGTATTACCGTTACCGCATCCAGGGTGCGCTGAACGCCTACAACAGCGGCAAGGTCAACTATCTCCTGCTGAGCGGCGATAATGCTCTGCAAAGCTACAATGAACCGATGACCATGCGTCGGGACCTGATTAAAGGCGGCGTCGATCCCGCGGATATCGTACTGGACTATGCCGGTTTCCGTACCCTCGACTCGATCGTCCGTACCCGGAAAGTGTTCGACACCAACGACTTCATTATCATCACCCAGCGCTTCCACTGCGAACGGGCGCTGTTTATCGCCCTGCATATGGGGATCCAGGCCCAGTGCTACGCGGTGCCGTCGCCGAAGGATATGTGGAGCGTGCGGCTGCGCGAGTTCGGCGCCCGCTTTGGCGCGCTGGCGGACCTCTATATCTTCAAACGGGAACCGCGCTTTCTCGGCCCTCTCATCCCGATTCCGGCGCAGCAGCATGACGTGCCGGATGACGCCCAGTCCTACCCGGCCGTGACCCCGGAGCAGCTGCTGGAGCTGCAGAAAGAAAAGTAGCCTCCATCAACGCATTCGTTTCAGATATAAAAAAACCCGCGCCAGGCGCGGGTTTTTGATGCGTTCAACCTTATTTCTTACGGGCGTATTTCAGGGAGTCCAGCGCCACGGCGAAGATAATAATCGCCCCCTTAATAATGTACTGCCAGTAAGGGTTGACGCCGATATAGGTCAGGCCGTAGTTGATGACGGTGAAGATTATCACCCCGGTCACCACGCCGAATACGGTCCCTACCCCGCCGCTGAACGATACGCCGCCCACCACACAGGCGGCGATGGCGTCCAGTTCATACATAAAGCCGAGGTTATTGGTCGCCGAACCGATACGTCCGGCTTCCAGCAGGCCGCCGAAGGCGTAGAACACGCCGGAGAGGGCATAGATCATCAGCAGGTTTAACGCTACGTTAACCCCGGAGACCTTCGCCGCTTCCGGGTTACCGCCGATAGCAAAAATGTTTTTGCCAAAGCGCGTCTTGTTCCACAGGATCCAGACAAAGAAGACGGCAATCAGCGCGTAGAAGGTAATGTAGGACAGGCGGAAGGAGCCCAGCGCCACAAACCCCTGCGCGAAATGGGAGAAGTGGCTGTCGAAGCCGGAGATCGGCGACGCGCCCACGAAGTCGTAGTACAGCGAGTTAATGCCGTAGACGATAATCATGGTGCCGAGAGTGGTAATAAACGGCGTCACGTTCAGGTAGGCAATGACGATCCCGTTAATCAGGCCGATGACCGCCCCGATGGCGCACACCAGCAGGATCACCAGCGGGATCGGCATGGTCGCCATATCCGGGAATACCTTATTGGCATTATCCACCGCCTGCAGCATGGTGGCGGCAATCACCGCCGCCAGACCCACCTGACGGCCGGCGGAGAGGTCGGTCCCCTGCGTGACGATAAGTCCGGCCACGCCGAGGGCAATAATAATACGCACCGAGGACTGGGTCAGAATATTACTCAGGTTGAGCAGACTTAAAAATGTCGGATCCTGGAAAATAATAATGGCCAGCAGGACCAGAAGGACAACATATATCCCACCCTCTTTCAGGTAAGTGAGAAAACTCTTTTTATTTAACGCACTCATGTGAAGCCCCTGATCTTAAAGGTGCAATGACGCAAGACGCAGTATTTCGTTTTGCGTAGTGGTTTTAGTCTCAACAATGCCCGCGACCAGGCCGTTGCTCATCACCAGAATGCGGTCGGTAATCCCCAGCAGTTCCGGCATTTCGGAAGAAATAATAATGATCCCTTTGTCTTTTTTAGCCAGTTCGGCAATCAGCTGATAGATTTCAAACTTGGCGCCGACGTCGATACCGCGCGTTGGCTCATCCAGCATCAGGATCTCCGGCTGGGTCAGCAGCCAGCGGCCTATAATGACCTTTTGCTGGTTACCACCGGAAAGCGAGCCAATCTGCGTATGCTGACCGGGGGTTTTGACGCGCATCGAGTCAATAACCCATTGGGTATCGCTCTTCATTCGCGAGTTATCCAGCAAGCCGACGCTGTTTTTATATTTCTTAATATTGGAGATCAGCGAGTTAAACCCGATATCCAGATAGGCGTAAATCCCGGTAGAGCGCCGCTCCTCGGTCACCAGCGCAAAACCGTGGTTAATCGCCTCGTTGGCGCTGTGGTTGTTGATCTTCTTGCCGTGCAGCGTGATGGTGCCGCTGGCCTTCTCACGGATGCCGAACAGGGTCTCCACGATGTCGGTGCGTTTAGCGCCCACCAGGCCGGCGATACCGAGAATTTCGCCCTTATGCAGGTCAAAGGAGACATCGCGAATGGAGGGCTGGCGCAGCGAGGTGAGATTGCGCACCTGGAGGATCACTTCGCCCGGAGTGTTTTCGCGATCCGGAAAACGCTGGTTAAGCGAACGCCCGACCATCATGGCGATGATCTTATCCATATCCAGCCCTTCCAGCGGCTGGGTGGCGATCCACTGGCCGTCGCGCAGGATGGTTATTTCATCGCACAACTGGAAAATTTCTTCCATTTTATGCGAGATATAGACGATACCGCAGCCGCGATCTTTCAGCTTACGGATGATCTTAAACAGATGGTTGACCTCTTTTTCCGTCAGCGATGACGTCGGCTCATCCATGATGACGATTTTGGCGTCATAGGAAAACGCCTTCGCGATCTCAATCATCTGCATCTGAGATACCGATAAGGTACCGACGCGGGCGCGCGGATCGATATCAATATCCAGCTCATCAAAAATGGCCTTGGTATCCCGGTACATTTTGTCCTGATCGACAAACATGCCTTTAGTTGGATAGCGCCCGAGCCACATGTTATCCATGACCGAACGCTGTAATACCAGGTTTAATTCCTGATGCACCATCGAAATACCGTTTTCCAGGGCTTCTTTCGCCGAATGGAAATCGATCTCTTTTCCCTGAAAAAGAATGCTACCGGAATCTTTTTGATAGATCCCAAAAAGGCATTTTAATAATGTCGATTTACCGGCGCCGTTCTCACCCATTAACGCATGAATGGAGTGCGGACGAACCTTCAGGTTGACATTATCAAGAGCCTTGACGCCAGGAAACGATTTGTTGATATTGCTCATCTCCAACAAATATTCGCCTGACCGTTCGCTATTATTGCTGACCATAGTTATACCTGGCTGCGTTCATGCAAGCCCCGTCCGGCGCACTAGCGCCAGCAGGAGTCTGGTTCTGTATCAGGAATAATCGGGCGTGGATAACCCACGCCCGCAACTCACATCACGATTATTTGCCGGTAAACTGGCTCAGGTTGTCTTTATCGACGCCCACGTAGGGGACGCGAACAATCTTGTTGTCAATTTTCCAGTTGGTGCCTGCCGCGGCGTCTTTCCCGTCGGCAAGGTTTTTCGCCAGCTCGAAGGTCGCTTTCGCCTGATTGTTGGCATCGTTCAGCACAGTACCGGCCATCGCGCCGGATTTCACCAGCGCCAGGGCTTCCGGCAGGGCATCAACGCCGAACACCGGAATGCTGCTCTTGTTGTGCGCTTTCAGCGCTTCAACCGCGCCCATCGCCATGGCGTCGTTGTTAGCGATCACCACTTCAATCTTGTTGGCATTCGGGCCGGAGAGCCAGGCGTCCATTTTGTCTTTCGCCTGGGCGGTATCCCACATCGCGGTATCCAGCTGCAGCTGCTGGGTCTTCAGACCTTTATCATTCAGCTCTTTAATAACGTAAGTGGTACGCGCTTCCGCATCCGGATGGCCCGGCTCGCCTTTCAGCAGGACGTACTGGATCTGACCGTCTTTATTCAGATCCCAGTTCGGGTTGGCTTTCCAGTGCTTGGCGATCAGATCGCCCTGAATAATCCCGGACTCTTTCGAGTCGGTACCGACGTAATAAGCCTTGTCATAACTATCCAGCGCTTTGCGGGAAGGCTCTTTGTTGAAGAACACCACCGGAATATTCTGCCCGCGCGCCTTTTCAATCACCGTACCTGCGGCGGCCGGGTCAACCAGGTTAATCGCCAGCGCCTTCACGCCTTTCGCCAGCAGCACGTCAATCTGATCGTTTTGTTTCGACTGGTCGTTCTGCGAATCATTCATCAATAGCTGGACGTCTGGCGCGGATTTGCCATCTTTTTCAATCGCCTTACGCACTACCGACATAAAGTTGTCGTCATATTTATAAATCGTCACGCCGATACGGGTATCTGCTGCGTGTGCGGCGGCGCCAAATAACAGACCAGCCATTACAGCAGACAGGGTAAACACCTTCTTATTCATGGAATCTCCGGTTTTATTATGCAGGGTCATTATTGTGAGAAAATGCAGGCGGGATTTGTTGCATTAGTGTTACCGCACAACGCATTTCACGACGAAAATTCGGTCTTCCGTGTCGGGTAACGCTCCAGAAAAATACGACTGTAAAACTCGTTTAACGCCTTGTTCCTACTAAATAAAGTGAGGAATATCCATCACCTCGTGGTTCAGACTGGTAAACGCTGCCATCATAATCAGGCGAATGTTAATATACTGTGAATTTACTCACAAATTGAAAGCGGTTACATCCCGCGATCGCGTCAGTTAGTGATCGGCCCCACAGTTTGCCGCTGGGCAACGGAATGACGGCGCACCAGCGTCGGCATAAAGCAGTGCGTTGCCTCGCGATCCAGCTTGCCGGCCGCCCCCAGCAGCGCCAGCTCGGTGGCCAGCTTTGCCATCGACATTACCGGATAGCGCACGGTGGTGAGCTGAGGATCGGTGTAACGGGAAATAGGAATATCATCAAAGCCAATCAGCGACAGATGCTGCGGCACGACAATGCCGTTGTCCTTCAGCGTCGTCAGCGCGCCGGCCGCCATGCTGTCGTTATAGGCAAACACCGCGGTGAGGCCGAGATTGCGCCCCAGCAGTTCGACCATCGCCGCTTCACCGCCCTGCATATCCGGGGAGCCGGAACCGATCCAGCTGTCCGGGGCGATGATGCCTTGCTCCTGCAGCGCTTTGCTCCACCCTTCCCGGCGCATATCGTCATCTTCAATGCCGTGGTTTGAGGAGAGATAGCCGATGCGCTGGTGACCATGATTGAGCAGCATACGGGTGGCCATCAGCGCGCCGCTGACGTTGTCGAGTCCGACGCAGCGATGGGCATACCCCGGCACGATGCGGTTGATCAGCACCATCCCCGGGATATGTTGCATAAAGTCGCTCAGTTCATCATCGCTCAGCGCTTTCGAATGGACTATCAGCGCCGAGCAGCGCTGACGGATCAGCACCTCGATGGCGTGACGCTCTTTTTCCGCCTCGTGATAGCTGTTGCCGATCAGCACATATTTCTGATGCTGCTGAGCAACGGTATCCACTGCTTTCACCAGCGCGCCGAAGAAGGCGTCGGAGACGTCCATCACCACCACGCCGATGGTATCGCTGACCTGGGTGGCCAGCGCCTGGGCGTTGGCGTTGGGCCGGTAGCCCAGTTGGGTCACCGCTTTCATCACCACGTCGCGCGTATCCGGACTCACCAGCGCGCTGTTATTCAGCACCCGCGACACGGTGGCCACGGAAACGCCCGCCTGGCGGGCGACATCACGAATGGTGATCATACTCAGCGACCTTAAGAGAATTACAGCACGTCACATTCACCTCCTGTGCTTAGCAAGGAGGATATTCTGGCAGCGACCCGCGGTCCGCTGCGTGAGTGAGGTCACACGGCTGGAAACGTTTACATCCGTTTTGTTAATGATTGTGATCGAGATCGTTATCTGGATGTATCTTTCAATGATGTGCCTGACGCACGCAGGGTTAACTGACGCCACAGCCATTCCACCGGCCCCTGGCGGAAGCGGCGCAGCCAGAGCGATGAGACAAGGAGGTTAACGGCCCAGATGGGGGGGACAAAGGCCAGCAGCTGCAGACGATCGAAGCGCATAAACAGCCCAAGATGATAAAACAGGGTGGTGCAGATCAGGGTCTGCAGCAGGTAGTTGGTCAGCGCCATGCGTCCGACGCAGGCGATAGCGCCCACCAGGCGGAAACGGCAGAGCTGCGGCCAGTAGCCCCAGGCCAGCGCGGCATAGCCGATAGCCTGCAGCGGGGCGCTAAGTTCGCGCGGCGCCTGCAGTAAAAACGCGCACCAGCGATAGTCCCAGGCCAGATACCACTGGGCGAATATTGCCGGCAGATTGACCGCCATGCCGGCCGCCACCAGCAGCGCGCCGGTACGCCGGTAGTGACGCAGGCTAAACTGCCCCTTCAGCCAGCCGCTGCGCATCAGCGCCGCGCCCATCAGCATCATCCCAGCCAGCTGCCAGCCAGCTGCCAGCCATACTGCGCGCCCAGCGCCAGCAGATTGTCAGATAGCATATCCGCCCGGTTGCTGACCGCCTCCATGCCACCGTGCAGCTTCCAGTACTGCTCATACTGCAGGTTCGCCGCGTCCGGCGCCCACGAGCGATTCGCCGCGGTCCCGGAGATCAGCCCCAACAGGACCAGCACCGCAATGCCGGTGAGGTAGAGCACCACCCCGGTGTTGAACAGCGATTTGACATGGTGCGCCTCACGCACCATGCGCCAGCTCACCAGCCCCACCAGGGCATAGGCCAGCAGAATATCGCCATCCCAGAAAAAAAGACCGTGAATGAAACCGAGCAGCGCCAGCAGCGTCAGCCGCGACTGGATCCAGCGCTTCCCTCGCGGAAGCAATAGCTGAAGACCGGCGCCAAACAGCAGCGCGAACAGGGTGAGAAACTTCACCTGCGCCAGCAGGTCGAGGAGCGCCCAGGTCCAGGCATCGCTAAGGGACGCGCTTCCTGACCAGGCGGGATTGAGATAAGCGGCCTTCGGCAAGCCGAAGGCGCTGATATTGAGAAGCAGGATACCGAGGATGGCGACGCCGCGGACAAAGTCCAGCGTGACATTTCTCTCCATGCACCCTGCTCCGTTTTAGTCGTGGTGACGTACTGCGCGCAGGAATTCCTGGCGGGTATTCTGGCTGGATTTAAACAGGCCGCCGAGAGAGGTGGTGGTGGTGGCGCTGGTCGCGTCGCGAATGCCGCGCGCCTTCACGCAATAATGCACCGCGTCAATGGATACCGCCACGTTGTTGGTGCCGAGCAGCGTCTGCAGCGCGATCAGGATCTGCTGCGTCAGACGCTCCTGGACCTGCGGACGTTGGGCGAAGAACTGCACGATGCGGTTGATTTTCGACAGGCCGATCACCGAATCTTTCGGGATATAGGCTACCGTCGCTTTACCATCGATGGTAACGAAATGGTGTTCGCAGGTGCTGGTCAGGGTGATATCGCGCACGGTGACCATTTCATCGACCTTCATTTTGTTTTCAATGACGGTGATTTTCGGGAAGCGAGAATAATCCAGCCCGGAGAAGATCTCATCGACATACATTTTGGCGATGCGATGCGGGGTCTCCATCAGACTGTCATCACTCAGATCCAGATTCAGCAGTTGCATAATCTCGGTCATATGACCGGTAATCAAACGCTTGCGTGTTTCGTTATCAATTTCTTGTACTGGCGCACGCATCGGCGTCTCCAGCCCACGAGCGACCAGCGCTTCATGAACGAGGACGGCTTCTTTACTCAGTGATGACATTTATGTTTCTCCTGCAGGTGTGGCGCTCTTTGCTTTTTCTGGGGGCAAAGTTTGTATTCATTGTGCGTGAGGTGGCGCACAGAATCCAGTAGCCGTAACGATAATTATTGAAATTGGCGCTGCCTTTTATTAGGGAGCGAAGCCATGCCTCAGGCGCAACGCCAAATCCTTATCGCCGTATCCGGAATGTTCCAACCGCTGTACGCATTCATAAGCGCCGTCGCTACACCGGCATGTTGGCTATAAGTTGCATTAATGATGCAGTAAGTTCTCAAAAGGAGAAAGTGAAAGTTGCTCACCGGCTAATGAAATATCTGTATTATGAACGTTTACGCGCACATCCCTTCCGAGGAGCCTTGCATGGAACTGCTTGAAGAGCATCGCTGTTTTGACGGCCAGCAACAACGCTGGCGTCATCACTCCCCTGTCCTGAACTGCGCCATGACGTTCAGCATTTTTTTACCGCCTGAGCGCGAAACGCCGCCGCCGGTGCTGTACTGGCTGTCGGGGCTGACCTGTAACGATGAGAACTTTACCACCAAGGCGGGTGCCCAGCGCATTGCCGCCGAGCTGGGCATCGCGCTGGTGATGCCGGATACCAGCCCGCGCGGTGACGAGGCGGCCAACGACGACGGTTACGATCTCGGACAAGGCGCCGGCTTCTACCTGAACGCCACCGAGGCGCCCTGGGCGGCGCACTACCGAATGTACGATTACCTGCGTGACGAACTGCCCGCGCTTATTCGTAGCGAGTTTAGCGTCGGCGAACGCTGCGCCGTCAGCGGCCACTCGATGGGCGGCCACGGCGCGCTCATTATGGCGCTCAAAAATCCCGGCCGCTACGCCAGCGTCTCCGCCTTCGCGCCGATCGTCAATCCCTCCCAGGTCCCGTGGGGCAAGAAAGCGTTTACCGCCTATCTCGGCGCGGATGAATCGGCATGGCACTCCTGGGACAGCTGTGCGCTGATGCAGGCCAGCCGGCCGGAGGACGCCGTGCCGACGCTTATCGATCAGGGCGACAACGATCCATTCCTTGCCGGACAGCTGCAGCCGGCGGTACTGGCGGAGGTCGCGCGGCAGAAGGCCTGGCCGTTAACGCTGCGCATCCAGCCCGGTTACGACCACAGCTATTACTTTATTGCCTCGTTTATTGAAGACCATCTGCGCTTCCATGCGCAGCATCTCTTTGGCTAAACGCCAATGCGCCGCGAAGCTGCTTCGCGGCGCATGTTCAGGCCTACAGGATGCGTTTTAGCGCCGGCAATCAGAAGCGATAATCCACCGCCATAAAGTAGCGACGGCCTTCTTCGGTATAGCTGTAGTCGTCCCGGCTCAGATCTTTATCACCCACGTTCTGCACCCCGGAGCGCAGTTTCACGTTTTTGGTCACCTGCCATGCCGCGCCAACGTCAAACAGGGTGTAGCCGCCCGGCGTTTTGCCGGTGGCGCTCACCGCGCGCTGCTGGCCGGTATAGTTGGCCGTCACGTAGAAGGACCAGTCGTCCAGCGGTTTCCAGTCGAGCGTGCCGTTGGCGGTATGGAACGGCAGCGTCTGCAGCGGTTTGTCGCCGCCATTGCTCAGATCGCGACCATCGTTGTAGGTGTAGTTCACCGTCAGCTTCCACTCATCGCCAAACGGGATCTTCACCTCCGTCTCCACCCCTTTGATGCGGGCTTTGTTGACGTTGAAATAGCGGAAGATCGGCACACGCTTGCCGTTGACGGTTTTCCAGCCGACAAAGTTCGGGTAGCCCGGCGCTTCGCTGGCGCTGGAAGTGCGCAGAACGTCGATCATGTCGTCGACATTATTCTGGAAGGTGGTGATGCTGCCTTCGACATTTTCAAGCCAGCCCTCTTCCCCGCGGTAGTAGAGACCGAGCTCGAAGCTTTCGCTGGTTTCCGGTTTCAGATCCGGGTTACCGACGATGCTGCACGAGCCGCGACAGGAGTTGGTGGTCCAGTCGGGGTTAAGCTGCAGCAGCGACGGGGCTTTAAACGCCGTCGCCCAGCCGCCTTTGACGGTGACGGTATCGGTGGCGTTATACACCAGATAGGCGCGCGGGCTCCAGTGATCGCCATAGGTCTGATGGTCGTCCATACGAATGCCGGTGGTCAGCGCCAGCGGCTCGATGATGCGCCATTCGTCTTCGATAAACAGGGCGTACTGGCTGGCCGACGTTGACTGGCCGCCGCTGCTCAGGTTGACCGGATCTTTCAGTTTGTCGTGGCGCCATTCGCCGCCGAAGGTCACCAGCTGGTTAATCATGCCCAGCGGCAGGACATACTTGCCGTCGATGGCATTGCTTTCCGAGGTAATAGTCCCGCTCTGCCCTGGATTTTTGTTATCCACCTTTTCGCCGTAGAACTTGAGCTCGCTATTGCCGATATCCCAGCGGCCGTTATGGCTCAGAGAGTAGTTCTCCCGCTCAAGGCGGTTGCGGTCAAGGGAATCGGAATCGCGATCCTGACGGTCAAAGCCGTAGCCTGCGGTAAAATCGTGGTTTTCGTTCGGCGTCCAGGCGAATTCAACATTGCCATCGCGGCTGGTGAAGCCCTCGATGCGCGGCGTCTCGCCGGTGGCATTACTGGATGACTGCGGATCGTCCTTGGCGCGTTTTGCAAGGCTGCCGTAGGCCTTCATTCCAAGTACGCCGTCGATCAGCGGGCCGCTGGTGAAGAACTGGCCGTTATAGGTATCCCCGCGATCGCGGTGCTCCTGAATAGTGGTATCAGCACTCAGCGTCCCGGTCCATTTCTGGCCGATTTTTTTGGTAATAATGTTGACCACCCCACCGAGCGCATCGGAGCCGTAGAGGGAGGACATCGGGCCGCGCACCACTTCGATACGCTCAATAGCATCCACCGGGATCCAGTTAAGGTCGAAGTCATTGTGGCGGAAGACGGCGTTCCGCGAGTTAACGCGCTTGCCGTCGACCAGGATCAGGGTATAGCTGCTGCTCAGACCGCGGATGCTAACGCCCTTGCGGTTATCCCCTTCGTTGGTGAGCTGGACCCCAGGCACATCGCGCAGCACGTCTTTCAGGTTCTGAACAGGCTTGCGTTGTAAATCCTGTTGGGTGATGACGCTGATGCTCGCCGGCGCGTCTTTGACATTCTGTTCAGTGGCCGAGGCGGTCACCACCAGCGTTTCTTCATTCACATCGGCCAGAGCCGGAAACGCCAACGATACGACGGACGCAGACAATCCCGCCCGGATAAAAGGGTTTAACCTGAACATTCCAAATCTCCATGAGGTGTACAACCAAACAAACAACAAGGTGCTGCTCACACGCGCTGGCGGCTTGCCGCTCTGTCGGCGGCATGCTCGCGCTGTTTTCTCGTCGATGTGGCTGGTCGCCCGGTGTCAGTCTGTACAAGCGGCAGAGACGGGGAGTGGCTTCATCCGTAATGGGCGAAAATGATAAAGATAATGATTACGATTATCAATATAATTATGAAGAATTGTGACAAGCTGTAACCGCACAAACATAAAAAAAGCCCTCTGTTCAGAGGGCTTGCGGGTGATGACAAATCTGTCTTCGTTATTGTGCTCACATGTCTGCCGGGTGGCGGCTTTCGCCTTACCCGGCCTACAAAAATAGCAATATCAATCAGTTACGCGGTTATCTGTAGGCCCACGCAAGCGCAGCGCCGCCGGGCAATCCCTGAAGATTGCACTTTGCCAGCAATATAAAGCCCTCTTCACAGAGGGCTTTTATCGCACAATCGCGAAGATTAACGCTTAAAGCGGTCCGGGAAGGTCATTTCGCTGTAGCGAACAAAGCGGGTGCCTTTCGCCAGCTTGTAACCAAACCAGATGACGAGGAACAGCGGAATACCAATGTAGGTCGCCGCCACGCCGCCCCAGTCAATAGTGTCCTTGAGGAACGCTTCGTAGTTCTGTCCGAGGGTGATGATCAGGCACAGCACGAAGGCGAAGATCGGCCCCAGCGGGAAGAACCCGGAACGATACGGCAGATTATTAATATCGTTACCCTGCAGGACGTAGCCGCGACGGAAACGATAGTGGCTGATCGCAATACCCAGCCAGGCGATAAAGCCCGTCATCCCGGAGGTGTTCAGCAGCCACAGGTACACCGTCTGGTTGCCAAACATGGAAGTCAGGAAGCACAGCGCCGCGATCACGGTGGTCGCGTACAGCGCGTTACGCGGCACGCCGCCACGCGACAGCTTCGAGAAAATACGCGGCGCTTTACCGTCGCAGGCCAGGGTGTACAGCATACGCGTGGAGGCGTACATCCCGGAGTTACCCGCCGACAGCACGGCAGTCAGGATAACGGCGTTCATGATTGCCGCCGCCGACAGCAAACCAGCATGCTGGAACACCAGGGTGAACGGGCTGACGGAGATATCCTTCACATCGTTGCGCAGCAGACTCGGATCGGTATACGGAATGATCAGGCTGATAATCAGGATCGCGAAGACGTAAAACAGCAGGATACGCCAGAAGACCTGGCGCACCGCGCGCGGAATGTTCTTCTCCGGATTTTCAGATTCACCGGCAGCGATGCCGATAAGCTCGGTGCCCTGGAACGAGAAGCCGACAATCATCGCCACGCCAATCATCGCCGAGAAACCGCCGGCGAACGGCGCATCCGCGATCCCCCAGTTGCTCCAGCCGGCTGGCTGCGCCCCTTTGAAGATGCCGACAATCATCATCACGCCGACGATGATAAAGATAATGACGGTGGCTACCTTTATCAGCGAGAACCAGTATTCCGCCTCGCCAAAGCCGCGCACCGAGATCCAGTTCAGCAGGAACATGATGCCGAGGAACAAGGCGCTCCAGATCCAGCCCGGAGTGTCGGGGAACCAGTAGCTCATCACCAGCTGTGAGGCCACGAGGTCAACGGCGATCGTCACCGCCCAGTTGTACCAGTAGTTCCAGCCCAGCGCGAAGCCGAAGCCTTCTTCAACATAATTCTGCCCGTAGGTGGCGAAGGAACCGGATACCGGCATAAACGCCGCCAGCTCGCCGAGGCTGGTCATCAGGAAATAGACCATCAAACCGATCAGAATATAAGACAGCAGCGCCCCGCCGGGACCTGCTTGCGAAATGGTTGCGCCAGAGGCAACAAAAAGACCCGTACCGATGGAACCGCCGATGGCGATCATGGTCAAGTGGCGCGCCTTCAGTTCACGACGTAGCGTGGGCGCTTCTGTGGTTTTAGTTTCCGAAACCATGTGATAATGCTATCCATCCAAAAAATGAGGCGCGATTGTAGCAGACGATCGGGGTTCCATCCGGTACAAATGCAAAGTTATAAGAGAGCTTCATGATCGCCCGCAAATTATTAGTAAAGCACTAACCTGCGGAATTGCCAGCGAATTCCCCCCGTAATCAGGCGATAAAACCGGGCTGCTACACCTGGCAATAGTGCAGAAAACGTTGTAATGCTTTAGAAATATGCTTCTGCCGGTGATGGATCCGCCACAGCGTGCGCGTCAGCCGGGGCAATGGCACTTTCAGCTCCGCCAGCGTGCCCGAGGCAAGCTGTTCGGCAATCACCCGCCGCGATAGACAGCTGATGCCCAGGCCATGCCTGACCGCGTGCTTGATCGCCTCTGAATTACCCAGCTCCATGCCCAGATGAAACGCCGGCAGATGCGACAGCAGAACGTAATCGACAATCTCCCGGGTGCCGGAGCCATGCTCGCGCAGGATCCACGGCGCCTCAGCCAGTTGCTGCAGGGTCACCTCCCCCGCCAGCAGCGGTGAGTTGGGCGCGGCAAACACCACCAGTTCATCCTCCAGCCACGGCTCGGCAATAATATCGGCGGCATGGCACGGCCCCTCAATCAGGCCGAAATCCACCCGCAGGTCGGCGACGGCGTTGATGACGTCCAGGCTGTTGCCGACGCTCAGCTCGACCGGCAGATCCGGGAAGTCATGACGATAGCGGGCAATAATCTCCGGCATAATATAGTTGCCGATGGTGCTGCTGGCGTAGACTCGGATCGCCCCGTTATCGCCGCGAAACAGCTGCTCGATCTCCAGGGCCCGCTCCAGCAGCGCCAGCGCACGCGGGTACAGCAGCCGTCCATGCTCATTCACCACCAGTCGTTTACCGACGCGGTCAAACAGCTGCACGCCGAGCTGCCCTTCCAGATCGGTCAGCGCGGCGCTGACCGCGGATTGCGAAAGCGCCAGCATCTGTGACGCCTGAGTGGTCGACCCACTCTTGTGGACTTCGGCGAACACTTCCAGCTGCCGCAGCGTAATATGCATAACCCACCCGTTTAGTAATCCAACCTGAATAACCTTCCTTACTATGGTGACACAAATCGAGGCGGCTGACGGAAGGAAAATCCGCTTATATCACAAAATCATCGTCTTGCCGGCGAGACCGCCCCGCTTCTGCCTAACCCGCTCTCGCCCCGTTGTAACCGGCGAAGCGGCCATTAACCACTTATTACGATTGATTATAAACATATAATCAATTTTATATTTAATCCCGCGCGGCGTAACCTTTAGGCAGACAAAGGAGAAGGTTATGACAGCACTCACTTTACCCACCAAACATCGTTCCCTGTGGCATTTTGTCCCAGGCCTGGCGCTGACCGCCGCTCTGACCGGCGCCGCCCTGTGGGCCGGTAGTTTCCCGGCCATCGCCGGCGCGGGCTTTAGCGCCCTGACCCTCGCTATCCTGTTCGGGATGGTCGTCGGCAACACGGTCTACCCGAAAATCTGGCAGCCCTGCGACGGCGGGGTGATCTTCGCCAAGCAGCATCTGCTGCGCCTGGGGATCATCCTCTACGGCTTTCGCCTGACGTTCGCCCAGATTGCCGACGTCGGCGTGAGCGGTATTTTGATTGACGTTCTGACGCTCTCCAGTACCTTTTTCATCGCCTGCTTCCTTGGCCAGAAAGTGTTTGGTCTCGATAAACACACCAGCTGGCTGATCGGCGCCGGCAGCAGCATCTGCGGCGCGGCGGCCGTGCTCGCCACCGAGCCGGTGGTCAAAGCCGAAGCCAGTAAAGTGACGGTTGCCGTCGCTACAGTGGTTATCTTCGGTACCATCGCCATCTTCCTCTACCCGGCGATGTACCCGCTGCTGGCGCACTGGTTTACCCCGGAGACCTACGGGATCTATATGGGCTCCACCATGCATGAAGTGGCGCAGGTTGTTGCCGCCGGCCATGCGGTCAGCCCGGACGCGGAGAACGCGGCGGTTATCGCCAAAATGCTGCGCGTCATGATGCTGGCTCCGTTCCTGCTGTTCCTGGCGGCGCGTGTTAAACAGCTGACCCCGGCAGGCAACGGCGAGAAAAGCAAAATCACCATTCCGTGGTTCGCCATTATGTTCATCCTGGTGGCGGTGTTTAACTCCTTCCATCTGCTGCCGAAAGCCGTGGTGGATATGCTGGTGACGCTGGATACCGTCCTGCTGGCGATGGCAATGGCCGCCCTCGGGGTCACCACCCACGTCAGCGCGCTGAAAAAAGCCGGGGCGAAACCGCTGCTGATGGCGCTGATGCTGTTCGTCTGGTTGATTGTCGGCGGCGGGGTCATTAACGTCGCTATCCACAGCCTGATGGCATAAAGCACTACATCTTTCTCCAGTTAAGCCGCTATCATTACCCACCCCCCAGCGGCTTTAACTGGAGTTTTTTTTATGAAATACGTAGGAGCGCACGTGAGCGCCTCAGGTGGACTGGCCAATGCCGCCATTCGCGCCGCCGAAATCGAAGCAACCGCCTTCGCCCTCTTCACCAAGAACCAGCGCCAGTGGCGCGCCGCGCCGCTCAGCGACGAGACCATCGCCGAATTCAAAGCCGCCTGTGAAAAGTATCACTTTGGCCCGGGGCAGATCCTGCCGCACGACAGCTACCTGATTAACCTTGGCCACCCGGTGGAAGAAGCGCTGGAAAAATCCCGTGATGCCTTCATTGATGAAATGACCCGCTGCCAGCAGCTGGGACTGACGCTGCTCAACTTCCACCCCGGCAGCCATCTGCAGCAGATCCCGGAGGAGGAGTGCCTGGCGCGCATCGCCGAATCGATCAATATCGCGCTGGCGAAGACCGAAGGCGTTACTGCGGTGATCGAAAACACCGCTGGCCAGGGCAGCAACCTCGGCTTTAAGTTCGAGCACCTCGCGGCCATCATCGACGGTGTGGAAGATAAATCCCGCGTCGGCGTCTGCATCGATACCTGCCATGCTTTCGCCGCCGGCTACGACCTGCGCAGCGCCGAAGCCTGCGAAAAAACCTTCGCCGCCTTCGAACGCATCGTCGGTTTTCAGTATCTGCGCGGCATGCATCTCAACGATGCCAAGAGCGCCTTCGGCAGCCGGGTCGACCGTCACCACAGCCTGGGGGAAGGCAACATCGGCCACGATTGCTTCAGCTGGATCATGCAGGACAGCCGCTTCGACGGTATTCCGCTGATTCTGGAAACCATCAACCCGGATATCTGGGCGGAAGAGATTGCCTGGCTGCGGGCGCAGCAGATTGCCGAAGTGGCGTAAATAGAGACAAAAAAAGGGCCGAACAATCGGCCCTTTTTTATTGCGGTAGGATTATGCCGCTTTTTCAACTTCCGCTGTTTGCGCCTCAGGGCGTTTCAGCACGGCGTAGGCAAGGCCCGCCACCAGCGTTCCGGCAACAATCGCCAGCAGGTAGCCCAGCACCGGCGTAATCGCCCCCGGGATCAGCAGAACAAACAGCCCGCCGTGCGGCGCCATCAGTTTCGCGCCGACCGCCATGGAGATAGCGCCGGTTACCGCGCCACCGACGATACAGCACGGCAGAACGCGCATCGGGTCACGGGCGGCAAAAGGAATCGCCCCTTCCGAGATAAAGCACAGGCCAAGAACCAGCGCGGCTTTACCCCCTTCCCGCTGCCCTTTGTCGAACTTATTGCGCGCTACCAGCGTCGCGATACCCATCGCCAGCGGTGGCACCATACCGGCCGCCATGATCGCCGCCATCGGCGCATAGGTCTGGGTACTCAGCAGGCCAACGCCAAAGGCATAGGCCGCTTTGTTTACCGGCCCGCCCATGTCGGTACACATCATCGCGCCGAGGATCGCGCCCAGCAGAACCGCGTTGGCGGTGCCCATGGTTTGCAGCCAGTGGGTCAGCCAGGCGAGGATACCGGCTACCGGTTTACCGATCAGATAGATCATTGCCAAACCCACGATCAGGCTGGAGACCAGCGGAATGATCAGGATTGGTTTCAGGGCTTCCATACTCTGCGGCAGTTTCAGCTTCGTACTGATGGCTTTCGCCACATAACCGGCAAGGAAACCAGCGATGATCCCGCCGATAAAGCCGGAGCCGCCGCTAACCGCCAGCATACCGCCGATAAGGCCCGGGGTCAGACCCGGACGGTCGGCAATGGAGAAGGCGATAAAGCCTGCCAGTACCGGCACCATCAGCGCGAAGGCCGAGCCGCCGCCGATCTGCATCAGCGCCGCCGCCAGGGTGTCTTTCACTTCAAACGCTTTGATCCCGAAGGCAAAGGAGAGCGCGATACACAGGCCCCCGGCCACTACCATCGGCAGCATATAGGAGACGCCGGTCAGCAGGTGGCGATAGGCGCCCGCCGACTCTTTTTTCCCTTCAGCAGCCGCCTGAGGTTTGCCGGATGGCTGGTACGGTTTGGCTTCCGCCACCGCTTTATCCAGCTCCTGGGCGGTTTTCTTCAGCGCCAGACCGGTGGTGGTGCGGTACATCGGCTTGCCGGCGAATTTCGCCAGGTCCACCTCGATATCGGCAGCGACGATCACCAGATCCGCCTCGGCCACCTCTTCCGGGGTGATGGCATTGCCCGCCCCAACGGAGCCGCGGGTCTCCACCTTCACCCACCAGCCGCGTTTTTTGGCTTCGGTTTCGATGGCTTCTGCCGCCATAAAGGTGTGGGCGACGCCGGTCGGACAGGCGGTGACCGCGACAATGCGTTTCTGCCCCTGAGCGGCGGCCGGAACGGCTACCGCCGCTGGCGCAACGTAGGGCTTAGCGTGGTCTTTCGCTTCTCCCAGGAACAGCTCCGGATGGGCGACAGCACGGTTAATATCGCCCAGGTAAACGTTTTTACCATTCAGCGCGCTATCGGCCGGCAGCGCGGTTCCCAGCACGATGGCCAGTTCGGCGTCATTCGGGTTATCAATCAGCTCAAGGTGCGCTTTCGGCGCCGCGGCACCCAGCAGGGTTTTCGCCATGTAGGCGCGCGCCTGTCCGAGTCCGGCATCAATAATCAGCAGCGTTTTCATTATGCCTCTCCTGCTGTCAATTAAAGGGTTGTAAGTCGACGCGCGCCATCATCGCGGCCAACTGGGTACGGTCGGTAATTCCTACATTGCTCTGGCTGACGGCCAGGGCAGCGACGGCGGTCGCCAGGCGCAGGGTATGCTCGCTGGATTCACGCATCAGCAGGCCGTAAATCAGGCCGCCGACCATCGAATCGCCGGCGCCAACGGTACTGACTACTTCCACTGAAGGTGGTTTAGCAATCCACTCCCCAGAGGCGTTGACCCACAGCGCGCCCTCTTCGCCCAGGGAGATCACCACGTGGGCGATACCCTGCTCGCGCAGCGCATGGGCGGCGTCGATAACATCTTTCATCTCCGGCAGCTTGCGGCCAGCCCAGATTTCCAGTTCGCGACGGTTCGGTTTCACCAGCCACGGCGCCGCTTTTAGTCCGGCAACCAACGCTTCGCGGCTGCTGTCGAAAATGATGCATGGGCACTGACTGCGCAGACGGGTCATCCAGTCGGTGAAGGCTTCCGGGCTAACGCCGGACGGCAGGCTGCCGCTGACGCAGACCATATCGAACTGCCCGAGCCAGCTCAGGGAGTCGTTGACGAAGCGTTCCCAGTCGCCCGGGGTGACTTCAAAGCCGGAGAAGTTGAAATCGGTCACTTCGCCATCTTTTTCCGTCAGCTTAACGTTGATACGGGTCCGGCCCTGCACCACCTGGAAACGGTTGGCGATCCCCAGCTCGCTGAACAGCTGCTGAAAGCCGTCCTGGTTGTCTTTACCCAGGAAACCGCCGACGGTGACGTCAATGCCGAGATCTTTCAGCACTTTCGCCACATTAATGCCTTTCCCGGCGGCGTGCAGGCCGGTGGTGCGCACCAGGTTCACTTCGCCGCGTTCAATCTCCGGGGTGAATCCCACCAGGTCGTATGCCGGGTTTAACGTAATCGTTGCTACACGTCTGCTCATTTATGCGCCCTCCCCAAGGCCTGCGGCGATCGCTTCGCCAATCGCATCCAGCGCTTGTTGCGCATCCTCACCCTGCGCGGTAAAACGCAGACGGTGACCTTTTTTCACACCCAGCGCCACAACCTTCATCAGGCTGCGACCGTTAGCCGGCTTGCCGGAACCGTCGAGATTGGTGACGGTGATGTCGCTGGAAAATTGTTTAATGGTGTTGACCAGCATGGTGCCCGGACGGGCATGCAGGCCGTGTTCATTGCGCACCACGAATTCGGCGCTCAGCACATCTTCGGCAATGGCGTCGTCGCTGGTCAGCAGCGCCAGCACGGTGGCGGCGTCGGCTTTCAGCAAATGTTCAGCTTTCTTGTCCAGCAGCAGCTTGCTCAGACGGTTCAGCACTGCGGTCGGCTGCTCGTCGGCCATCGCCACCGTGACCAGCAGGGAAACCGGCTGCTCGTCGCGGGTAAAGGCGTTAGCCGCGCGGCTGACCGCCACGGCGCTGCGCAAATTGCCTTCCGCACTGTCGTTCAGCCAGACGCCCTGACCGAGGTTCAGCGGCGTATCGTTAATGACGTGGCTAACGAAGGCGGCATCGACAGCGCCAACTTCTTTCAGACGCGCCGCGTTCAGCGCCTGCAGGGTCAGCAGATCGCTGGCCGCGACGTCGAGACTGAGGGTCTCGTTATCCAGCTTCAGCGCTTCGCTCTGCTTCTCTCCCATCAGCAGCGCGCGCAGCTCTTCCGCGGTAGTGGCGGACTGCAGCTGCGCGGCGACCGCGTCATCGCTCAGCACGTGGGTCAGCTGACGCAGCAGGCCGAGGTGTTCATCTGAGCTGGCGGCAATCCCGATCGCCACATAGGCGGTCTGCCCTTCACCCCAGGTGACGCCCTGCGGGAACTGAAACACCTGAACGCCAGTCTTCAGCACCTGGTCACGCGTATCCGTCGTGCCGTGCGGGATCGCGATCCCGTTGCCGAGGAAGGTCGAGGTCTGCTGCTCGCGAGCCAGCATGCCGTTCACGTAGCCATCGGCCACGTTGCCGGCGCTGACCAGCGCGGCGGCGACCTGCCGGATGGCCTCTTCTTTATTACCGGCCTGCTGGCCGGGATGAATATCCTGCACAGATAACTGGAACATGGTTCTCCTCTCCTGCTGAATTGAATCGTTTCAGCTAACTTGAGAAAAAAGGCGCCATCTGACGGGGAACGGATTGCCGAATGACGCTGAAACGTTTCAAGAATTTTGTACCTTTCTTGCTCAACGCGCAAGGTACGTCAGCGACTTGATCGCAGAACTTAGAGGTACTGCACACTTTTGCTGAAGCTTTAGCTATCGACCGCCTCGAACGTCAGCTTTTTGCTGAACCCTATATTTTGAAACGCCTTTTTAATTATTCGTGCCATACTACTGTTTATTTTTAGCCAGCAGGCGTAAACTCCGCGCCGTCTCCTGAAACTACAGAAAACCAAACCCATGGAAAACCGTAGCGCCGCTCTCCCCCGACGCGGGTTCGATGTCACCTCTTCCGCCTTCTTAATCGTCGCCTTTCTGACGGGCATTGCCGGGGCGCTGCAAACCCCGACCCTGAGCCTGTTTCTGACCAACGAAGTGCACGTCCGCCCGGCGATGGTCGGTTTCTTTTTTACCGGCAGCGCGGTTATTGGCATTCTGGTCAGTCAGTTCCTCGCCGGCCGCTCCGACCGTCAGGGCGATCGCAAGCAGCTGATTGTCGTCTGCTGTCTGCTGGGGGTGCTGGCCTGCGTACTCTTTGCCTGGAACCGCAACTATTTCATTTTGCTGTTCATCGGCGTTTTTCTCAGTAGCTTTGGATCGACCGCCAACCCGCAGATGTTTGCCCTCGCGCGTGAGCATGCCGACAGGACCGGCCGCGAAGCGGTGATGTTCAGCTCCATTTTACGTGCCCAGGTCTCCCTGGCATGGGTGATTGGTCCCCCGCTGGCCTACGCCCTGGCGATGGGGTTTGGTTTTACCGCGATGTATCTCAGCGCCGCGGCGGCGTTTATCGTCTGCGGGATCATGGTCTGGCTATTCTTGCCCAGCATGCGCAAAGCAAAGCCGGTAGCGACCGGCCGGCTGGAAGCTCCGCGCACGCACCGCCGCGATGCGCTGCTGCTGTTCAGCATCTGCACCCTGATGTGGGGTACTAACAGCCTGTACATCATTAACATGCCGCTGTTTATCATTAACGAGCTGCATCTGCCGGAGAAGCTGGCGGGGCTGATGATGGGCACCGCCGCCGGACTGGAAATTCCGACCATGCTGATTGCCGGTTACTACGCCCGGCGTTTCGGCAAACGCTTTCTGATGCGTCTTTCTGCAGTGGCCGGGGTGCTGTTTTACGTCGGCATGCTGACGGTGCATACGCCAGCGCTGCTGCTGGCGATGCAGGTGCTGAACGCCATCTATATCGGGATCCTCGCCGGGATCGGCATGCTCTATTTCCAGGACCTGATGCCGGGGCAGGCGGGCGCGGCCACCACCCTCTATACCAATACTACCCGCGTCGGCTGGATCATCGCCGGTTCACTGGCGGGGGTAGTGGCGGAGATCTGGAGCTATCACGCGGTGTTCTGGATTGCGCTGGCGATGGGCGTTGTCACTCAGGCCTGCCTGTGGCGGATAAGAGACGTGTAAGCACATTGGTTTCCATCCCTCTCATCTGCTGCGTTGAGCTCAGGGCGCGGTGGCCAGCTCAAGCTCCAGCAGCCAGGTGATCGCTTCATCGCGGTGGGTGAGGCACATCTCCGGCGAGGGCTGCAGGCTGGCGCACACCTTCGGGCGCAGAGGGGAACCGAAAATAAGGCATAAATTGCGCTCGGAAAGCTGGATACAACGGGTGTTAGCCGGCTTGCCCTGCGGCATGCCGGGGATCGGCGATGATATAGAGGGGGCGATGCAACATGCGCCACAATCAGTACGACATTCCACAACCCGACTCCCAAACGCTCATTTTGCGCCACAGCCTAAACGTTTTGCCAGAAGATAGCAAAACTCGCGAAATCCGCTTGCCTGAACGCCCGGGCGCGAGTAGTTTTACGCGATATTTTTGACTCGTTAAGTGACAGGATTACTGCAATGCCAAGAGCGAATGAAATTAAAAAAGGTATGGTGCTGAATTACAACGGCAAGCTGCTGATTGTGAAAAATATTGATATTCAGTCACCCAGCGCCCGCGGTGCTGCGACACTGTATAAAATGCGCTTCTCCGATGTGCGCACCGGCCTGAAAGTAGAAGAGCGCTTCAAAGGCGACGATATCGTCGATACCGTCACCCTGACCCGCCGTTTCGTCGACTTCTCCTACGTCGATGGCAACGAATACGTGTTCATGGATAAAGAAGACTATACCCCTTACACCTTTACCAAAGAGCAGATTGAAGAAGAGCTGCAGTTTATTCCGGAAGGTGGGATGCCGGACATGCAGGTGCTGACCTGGGACGGCCAGCTGCTGGCGCTGGAGCTGCCGCAGACCGTTGACCTGGAAATTATCGAAACCGCGCCGGGTATTAAAGGTGCGTCCGCCAGCTCCCGCACCAAGCCAGCCACCATGAGCACCGGCCTGGTGATTCAGGTGCCGGAATACCTGACCACCGGTGAGAAAATCCGCATTCATATCGAAGAGTGCCGCTATATGGGCCGCGCGGATTAATCATCGGTAACGCTTCGACAGTAAAAAAGGACAGCGCTGGCTGTCCTTTTTATTATCCCCATTGCCGCGATTACAGCAGTTCAGGGTATTTGGTCATTTTCAGCGCCAGCTCGACGCCGCGCACTTCCGCCATCCCCTTGAGACGGCCAATCGCCGAATAGCCTGGGTTGGTTTTCTTGCGCAGATCGTCGAGCATCTGATGACCATGATCCGGCCGAAATGGGATCGGGCGCAGATCGCCGGCCTGTTTACGCCGCTGCTCTTCGCGCAGGATAGCATCCACCACCGCCACCATATTGACGTCGCCGCTAAGGTGCGCCGCCTCGTGGAAGGTTTTTGGGTTTGCTTCACGGCAGGTAGAGCGCAGATGGGTAAAATGGATGCGATCGCCAAAGGTCTCCACCATCTTCACCAGATCGTTATCGGCGCGAACGCCATACGATCCGGTACACATGGTGAAGCCATTATTAATGCTGTCCACCGTCTCCTTCAGCCACTGCATATCTTCGATGGTCGACACGATACGCGGCAGGCCAAGGATCGGCCGCGGCGGATCGTCCGGATGCACAGCCAGGCGGATCCCTACCTCTTCGCACACCGGCACGATGGCGCGCAGGAAATAGGCCATATTTTCACGCAGCTGCGCTTTATCAATGTGGTCGTACTCAGCCAGACGCGCGCGGAACTGGTCAAGGGTGTAGCCCTCTTCCGCTCCCGGCAGGCCGGCGATGATATTGCGGGTCAGTTTATCGATATCTGCTTCGCTCATCGCCTTGAAATAGGCCTCAGCCTGACGCTGCTCTTCTTCACTGTAATCCGCTTCCGCACCCGGGCGTTTAAGGATATGCAGCTCAAAGGCGGCGAAAGCGATCTGATCGAAACGCAGCGCCCGGGAGCCGTCCGGCAGCTCATATTCCAGATCGGTGCGCGTCCAGTCGAGGATCGGCATAAAGTTGTAGCACACGGTATCGATGCCGCAGGCCGCGAGGTTGCGGATGCTCTGCTGATAGTTGGCAATCCAGGTCGCATACTGCCCGCTGTGGGTTTTAATATCCTCGTGGACGGGAATGCTTTCGACGACCGACCAGGTCAACCCTTTTGCCGCTAACAGCGCCTGACGCGCTTTAATCTCGTCGACCGGCCATACCTGACCGTTTGCAATATGGTGCAGCGCAGTGACGACGCCGGTCGCCCCCGCCTGCCGTACATCATCAAGCGATACCGGATCGTTCGGCCCATACCACCGCCAGGTTTGCTCCATCGCTATGTCCTCACAAAAGTTGTTATACCAATAATGGCGACACTCATGACGACTACCATACATGTTTCTCACCTGGCTGCAAACAGTGCTGGCCTATTGATTGATCCAGCTCACAGTCAGCGGATAATTTCGGCTTACCAATTTAACTTCCTGTCATATAACTTTAGACTGGCATTGTTAATAAGCAGTTAAACAGGTGTGGGAAGAATGACAACAATTGCAACCGCTACGCTACCGAAGAACGTGCAATACCCTCAATACGATCGCGGCCAGCTCCGCTCGCGTATTGTCCATTTCGGCTTTGGCGCGTTTCACCGCGCGCACCAGGCGCTGCTCACCGATCGCGTGCTGAATAACGTCGGCGGCGACTGGGGGATCTGTGAAATCAGTCTGTTCAGCGGCGACACGCTGATGAGCCAACTTCGCGAACAGGACCATCTGTTTACCGTGCTGGAAAAAGGCGCCGACGGCAACCAGCCCATTGTGATCGGCGCGGTGCACGAATGTCTGAACGCCAGGCTCGATTCGCTGGCGGCGATTATCGAAAAATTTTGCGAGCCGCAGGTAGCGATTGTCTCGCTGACCATTACGGAAAAAGGCTACTGCATCGATCCGGCGACCGGGAAACTGGATCCGACGCATCCGCGCATTATTCACGATCTGGAGAATCCGACGCTGCCGCAGTCAGCTCCCGGTATTTTAGTTGAAGCGCTGGCCCGCCGCCGGGAACGAGGCCTTCCGCCCTTTACCGTGCTCTCCTGCGATAATATCCCCGACAACGGTCACGTGGTAAAAAATGCCGTCCTCGGCATGGCGGAAAAACGCAGCCCGGCGCTGGCGGACTGGATCGCCGACAACGTCAGCTTCCCGGGCACCATGGTGGATCGCATTGTTCCCGCGGCCACACCGGAGTCGCTGGCGGAAATCGCCGCCGTGCTGGGGGTCGACGATCCCTGCGCCATCAGTTGCGAACCCTTCATTCAGTGGGTGGTCGAAGATCACTTTGTCGCCGGGCGACCCGCCTGGGAGACGGCGGGCGTGCAGATGACCGATGACGTGTTGCCCTGGGAGCAAATGAAGCTGCGGATGCTCAACGGCAGCCACTCTTTCCTCGCCTGGCTTGGCTATCTGGCAGGGCATGCGCACATTAGCGACTGCATGCGGGATGAGGTCTTCCGCCGCGCCGCCCGCCAGCTGATGCTTGACGAACAGGCTCCGACGCTGACCATTACCGGCGTTGATCTGCTGGCCTATGCCGACAGCCTCATCGCCCGCTTCAGCAATCCGGCGCTCAAACACCGCACCTGGCAAATCGCCATGGACGGTAGCCAGAAGCTGCCCCAGCGCATGCTCGATGGCATCCGCGTACATCTGGCGCGCGACAGCCGTTGGCCGCTGCTGGCTCTCGGCGTGGCCGGCTGGATGCGCTACGTCAGCGGCACGGACGACGCCGGTCAGACGATCGACGTGCGCGATCCGCTGGTCGACAAGATCCGGCAGCGGGTGGCCCAGAGCGATGAGCAGCAGCGCGTCGACGCCCTGCTGGGGCTGGAGGAAATATTTGGCCGCGACCTGCCGCACAACGCCCAGTTTGTCGCCGGGATCCGCGCCGCCTGGCAACAGCTGGCGACGCACGGCGCCCGCGAGGCCGTCGCCCGCGCGCTGAATTCTTAACAATATTTGCGCTTATGCGGACAGAATTCTCTTCTGTCCGCCTCAGGACTTCTCTTTTCCTCCTTTTTTCGTCAGGATAGGCGTAACTGTTACAACATTACATTTATCCTGGAGAAAAGAGTGACCAGAACCAATTTGATCACCGGCTTTCTCGGCAGCGGTAAGACGACCTCGATTCTTCATCTGCTGGCGCAGAAGCCTGCGGATGAAAAATGGGCCGTACTGGTTAACGAGTTTGGCGAAGTCGGGATAGACGGCGCGCTGCTGGCCGACAGCGGCGCCCTGCTCAAAGAGATCCCCGGCGGCTGCATGTGCTGCGTCAATGGCCTGCCGATGCAGGTTGGGCTGAACACCCTGCTGCGCCAGGGCAAACCCGATCGCCTGCTGATCGAACCCACCGGTTTGGGCCACCCAAAGCAGATCCTCGATATCCTCACCGCGGCGGTGTATGAGCCCTGGATCGATCTGCGCGCCACGCTGTGCATCCTCGATCCCCGCCAGCTGCTGGATGAAAGAGCCGTCAGCAACGACAACTTCCGCGATCAGCTGGCCGCGGCGGACATCATTGTGGCTAATAAAAGTGATCGGGAAACCGCCGAAAGCGCCCGGGCGCTGGCCGACTGGTGGCAGCGCTGTGGCGGCGAGCGTCGCAAGGTGTCGGCAATCCAGGGCAATATCGATCTGACCCTGCTCGATGAGCCACGACGGAACACCGCCCCGCTGCCGGCGAGCGCGGAGCACGCCCACCGCCATCCCCCCACTTCCGGCCTCGCCGCGCTCAGCCTGGCGGAACACCAGCGCTGGCGCCGACATCTCAACAATGGCCAGGGCTATCAGGGCTGCGGCTGGATCTTCGACGCGGAGACGGTTTTTGACACCATCGGCCTGCTCGAATGGGCCAGGCTGGCGCCAGTGGGGCGCGTTAAAGGCGTGATGCGCATTGCCGAGGGGGCGGTGCGAATCAACCGTCAGGGGGAGGATCTCCATATCGAGACCCTCAGCGTCGCTCCGCCCGATAGCCGGATCGAGCTTATTTCCGCGAATGAAGCCGACTGGAACGCACTCCAGACCACGTTGTTGAGGCTTCGTTTAAGTTAAGGCGGCTAAGGTTGCCGCCGACTGTCACAAAATCGCAATGGCTATGATGAAAAACCGAATTCCTTTAATCCTGCTGCTTAACATCGCGGGTGTAGCGCTATTTTGCTCCTGGTATCTGCCAGCCAACCATGGCGCGTGGTTGCCGGTCGACTCCGCGATCTTCCATTTCTTTAACCATGGCGTCAGCGTCAGCCATGCTTATGCCTGGCTGCTGGCGATCATCAACAATCGCGCCTTCGACGCCTGTTCGCTGCTGGCGATGGGCTGCCTGATGCTGAGCTATTGGCTAAAGGCGCCGACTGCAGGCCGTCGTCAGATCGCCATCATGGGCCTGGTGATGCTGCTGGCGGCGGTGATCATCAACCAGCTCGCACAACACCTGATGCCGGTACAGCGCGCCAGCCCGTCGCTGTTTTTTAGCGATATTACCCGCGTCAGCGACGTCGTTAACTTCCCCACTAAGGATGCGTCGAAGGACAGCTTCCCTGGCGATCATGGGATGATGCTGCTGATCTTCGCCAGCTTTATGTGGCGCTATTTTGGCCGTCGCGCGCTGGGCGTCGCGCTGATTATCTTCGTGGTCTTTGCTTTCCCGCGGGTAATGATTGGCGCCCACTGGTTTAGCGATATTGCCGTCGGCTCCCTGACCGCCGTGCTGATCGGCGCGCCCTGGGTATTGATGACCCCGCTGAGCGATAAATTGATCGCCTTTTTCGATCGCTACTTACCCAGCAGAATATCGGCCAAATAATGTCTCCGGCAGCCGCCAGAGTCATTAACTATAAGGGGACCTTTTGGGTCCCTTTTTACATTTTCCCTTTTTTCAACATGACGTTCATCTTCTTGTCACATTAATCCCGTGACAAATGAAGGAATTGTCTGTTTTTTGCCCGATATTGCCGTAATTTTGGCCTTTCCCGATGATTCACTTTTTGTCACCAAAATACTTATAAGAAATCGCGCAAAACCGCTCGCCATGCGGCGTTTGATAGGGTAATCTCGTTCTCGTTTTGCCTTTTCCGCAGCATTAATTCAGGGCATGAATAAAATTGTGCGTGACTGCACAAATTTAAGCTTAAGGAATTGTCTCATTGCGGATGGGTATTTAGGCTCTAACACGTTTGGCATTTTTTATAACGACATTGTCGTTAAGGACAACAAGGGAAAATAAACAGCATGGTCAAATCTCAGCCGATTTTGAGATATATCTTGCGGGTAGCCCCCGCGATTGCAGTAGCGGTTCTGCTTTCCGCGTGTAGTTCAACAAGTACCGCCAGGAATATGCATTCTGAGACGCATGCTGTGGGTAGTGGCGATTTATCATCACTGCAAGCCTCTCAGGATGAATTTGAAACGATGGTCCGTAACCTGGACGTAAAGTCCCGTTTAATGGATCAGTATGCCAGCTGGAAAGGCGTGCGTTACCGCCTCGGCGGCAGCACCCGCAAGGGTATCGACTGCTCAGCGTTTGTGCAGCGCACCTTCCGCGAACAATTTGGTCTGGAACTGCCGCGTTCAACCTCTGAACAGCAGGAAACCGGAAAATCGATTTCCCGTGCCCAACTGCGTACAGGCGATCTGGTTCTGTTTCGCGCCGGCTCTACCGGCCGCCATGTCGGGATCTACCTCGGCAACAACCAGTTTGTTCACGCCTCCACCAGCAGCGGGGTGACTATCTCCAGCATGGATGAGCCATACTGGAAAAAGCGCTACAATGAAGCGCGTCGAGTCCTGAGCCGCTCGTAAACTGTCCTCCACCGCCGCCGGTTATCCCTTGGCTGGCTGCGGGATAAAAAACACTGCCCCAGGCAGTGTTTTTTTTTGCCACCTGGTTCTCAACGTCGCAAAATAAGCTATGTCTTTTAAGTGGGAATGAGAAAAACGACGACCGACACTCCGTTGATGCGCTTCAATAATACGGAAAGAATCTGGCTATGCTTACTCGCTACTTTTCGCCCCAGCGTAAAACCTGGTTAACCAGCCTGAGCGTGGGGATCATCGTCGCGCTGTTGGCCGGGAGCATTCAGTTTATGGTGATCTACCATAACCGGGCCGAGCGTTTCGACGCCATTATCAACAATGTTAATACCTATCTGAAAAGCTATTTTCACGACCTGCGCCAGACCATTGACGGCCTGCAGCCGCTGGTGGACCAGCCCTGCGAGAATATTGACTCCGGGCTTACCTCCCACGCCGCGTTCAGCCCCAACGTCCGCGCTTTCCTGCTGGTCAAAAACGGCATCGCCTTTTGCTCATCGGCTACGGGAGCCATGAATACGCCCCTCAGCCAGCTGATCCCGGCCATCGATATCAGCAAACCCGTTGCTATGGCGATTTTACCAGGCACGCCGATGATGCCGAAGAGCGCGGCGCTGGCGCTGTGGGTAGGTAAACCCGGCGATCAAAACAGCGGCATTTTCGTGTCGATTAACGCTAATCTCACACCGTATATCCTCTATTCCGCACGGCAAAACGATTTCAGCGGCATTGCGCTGGCCATCGATCACACCGCTATCTCCACCTTCAGTAATCGGCTGGTGGATCCGCAAACGCTGCATAACGTGCCGATCCGCCAGGCACAGATCGAGGGCTTACCGCTGAAGGTCTACCTGTATGCCAACAGCTGGCTGGCGGAAAATACGCAGTTTGCTCTGCTGCTCGGGGTCGTCTGCGGCCTGCTGGCGGGGCTGCTCTGCTATTACGTGCTGACGATCAAATCGGATCCGCGAAAATCTATTCTGTTGGGGATCAAAAATAACCAGTTCTACATCGTTTATCAGCCGGTGGTTAATGCACAGACTCTACGTATCAGCGGCGTGGAGGTCCTAATGCGCTGGCGCCATCCGGTGGTTGGTGAAATTCCGCCCGACGTTTTTATTAACCTGGCCGAAACCCAGCAGATGATCGTGCCGCTAACCCATCACCTGCTCGCGCTGATCGCCAGCGACGCTGCGGTGTTGAAGCGTATTCTGCCGCGCGGCGTGAAGCTGGGGCTGAATATTTCCCCTGCCCATCTGCAGGCCGACAGCTTCCGCGACGATATGCTGCGCTTCGCCGCCGCGCTGCCCGCCGACCACTTTCACGTGGTGCTGGAGGTAACCGAGCGGGCGATGATTGATAAAGAAAAATCGATGGCTAACTTCGCCTGGCTCCACCGCCAGGGATTCGAAATCGCGATTGATGATTTCGGCACCGGGCATAGCGCGCTGATCTATCTCGAACGCTATAACTTCGATTATCTGAAGATCGATCGCGGTTTTGTGCAGGCGATTGGTACTGAAACAGTAACCTCGCCGGTGCTGGATGCGGTACTGACCCTCAGCCGCCGGCTGAAATTAATGACCGTCGCCGAAGGGGTGGAGACCCAGGAACAGGCGGAGTGGCTTCGCGGCCAGGGCGTTCATTTCCTGCAGGGGTACTGGATCAGCCGACCGCTGTCGCTGGCCGGGCTGGTGGCTGCGCACGATGAACCCGCGAACTATTTCACAACGCGCTAAGTCTCACTTATGATGCGGGAACGGATGTCGGCCATGGGGGCCGGCCATGACAGGGTATTCTGCCGCCTATGTATGCGCGCCTCTTTCTGATTCTGCTGGCTCTGTTTAGCCTGGACGCTAAGGCGCAAACCATTCAGGAAAGCGTAGCCTTCGCGATTATCGGCGAACCGAAATACGCCGCCGGTTTCAGTCATTTTGATTACGTCAATCCCAGGGCGCCGAAAGGCGGCACCCTCACCCTGGCGGCGATCGGCACCTTTGATAACTTCAACCGTTATGCGCTGCGCGGCAACCCCGCGGTACGCACGGAGGCGCTCTACGATACCCTGTTCACCACCTCGGATGATGAGCCCGGCAGCTACTACCCGCTGATTGCCGAGCGGGCGCGCTATGCCGAGGACTATTCCTGGATGGAGATCGCGCTCAACCCGCGCGCCCGCTTCCATGACGGCACGCCGATCACCGCCCGCGATGTGGCGTTTACCTTCAACAAGTTTATGACCGAAGGGGTGCCGCAGTTTCGCCTGTTTTATAAAGGCACCACCGTGAAGGCCATCACGCCGTTGACCGTGCGTATTGACCTCGGCCAGCCCGGCAAAGAGAACATGCTGAGTCTGCTGAGCCTGCCGGTGATGCCCGAGGCGTTCTGGCGCCAGCAAAAACTCAGCGCCCCGCTGTCGAAGCCGCCGCTGGCCAGCGGGCCATACCGCATCAGCGCCTGGCGAATGGGGCAATATATTACCTATTCCCGGGTCGCCGACTACTGGGCGGCCGACCTGCCGGTCAACCGCGGTCGCTGGAATTTCGATACGCTGCGCTATGACTATTATCTCGACGACAATGTCGCTTTCGAAGCCTTTAAAGCGGGAGCCGTCGATCGCCGGGAAGAGACCGTCGCCAAAAACTGGGCTACCCGCTACGTCGGTCGCAACTTCAGCCGCGGCTACATCATTAAAGATGAGCATACCAATACCTCGGCGCAGGATACCCAGTGGCTGGCGTTCAATATTCAGCGCCCGATTTTTGCCGATCGCCGGGTGCGGCAGGCCATTACCCTGGCGTTCGATTTCGAATGGATGAACAAGGCGCTGTTTTACAGCGCCTATCAGCGCGCCAACAGCTATTTCCAGAACACCGAATATGCCGCCCGCAGCCTGCCCGACGCAGCCGAGCTGGCCCTGCTGACGCCGATGAAAAACGAACTGCCCTCGGAGCTCTTCAGCCAGGTTTACCAGCCGCCGGTCTCCCGCGGCGATGGCTTCGATCGCGCCAACTTACTCAAAGCCGACGCCCTGCTCAATGCGGCGGGCTGGACGGTGAAGAACCAGCGCCGGGTCAACGCCGCCACCGGCAAGCCGCTGCGCTTTGAGCTACTGCTGCCGGCCGGGGGCAATGACCGCTGGGTGCTGCCGTTTCAGCACAACCTACAGCGTCTGGGGATCGTCATGGATATTCGTCAGGTTGATAATTCGCAGTACAGCAACCGCCGCCGCAGCCGGGATTACGACATGATGCCAAGCCTGTGGCGCGCCATGCCCTGGCCGGGGACCGACCTGCAAATCTCCTGGGCGTCCGACTATATTCACTCCAGCTACAACGCGCCGGGGGTGCAAAGCCCGGTAGTGGATAAGCTGATTGCGCAGATCCTGCAGTGGCAGGGCAATAAGCAGAAACTGATCCCTCTCGGTCGGGCGCTGGATCGTGTGCTGACCTGGAATAACTACATGTTGCCGATGTGGTATATGGCGCAGGACCGCACCGCGTGGTGGAATAAGTTCTCTTTCCCCGCGACCCGCCCCATCTATTCGTCCGGCCTCGATACCTGGTGGTACGACGTGAACAAAGCGGCCACCCTCCCCGCGGACAGACGCTAAGGACATCCCATGGGCAGCTACCTGATCCGCCGTTTGCTGTTAGTCATCCCCACCCTGTGGGCCATCATCACCATTAACTTTTTTATTGTCCAGATCGCGCCTGGCGGCCCGGTCGATCAGGCCATCGCCGCCATCGAGTTTAATCAGCGCGGCGGGATGCCGGGGGCTGGCGACGGCGGGATGGGCGCCAGCCATGCCCGCACCGGCGCAGGCAATATCAGCGAGGGTCACTATCGCGGCGGGCGCGGCCTCGACCCGGAAGTCATCGCCGAGATCACCCACCGCTACGGCTTCGATAAACCGCTGCACGAACGCTATCTGAAGATGCTGGGCGATTATCTGCGCTTTGATTTCGGCGACAGCCTGTTTCGCAGCGCCTCCGTGCTGCAGCTGATTAAAGACAGCCTGCCGGTCTCGGTGAGCCTCGGGCTGTGGAGCACGCTGATTATCTATCTGGTCTCCATTCCGCTGGGCATCCGCAAAGCGGTCAGCAACGGCAGCCGCTTTGATATCTGGAGCAGTACACTGATTATCATTGGCTATGCGATCCCTGCCTTTCTGTTCGCCATCCTGCTGATCGTGATTTTTGCCGGCGGCAGCTATTTCGACCTCTTCCCGCTGCGCGGTCTGGTCTCGCCAAATTTCGACACCCTCCCCTGGTATCAGAAGATCCTCGACTACCTGTGGCACATCACCCTGCCGGTGCTGGCGACGGTAATTGGCGGCTTTGCCGCGCTGACTATGCTGACCAAAAACAGCTTCCTCGACGAGATCCGCAAACAGTATGTGGTCACCGCCCGCGCCAAAGGCGTTGGTGCGAAACAGATCCTCTGGGGACACGTGTTCCGTAACGCCATGCTGCTGGTAATCGCCGGCTTCCCGGCCACCTTTATCAGTATGTTCTTTACCGGCTCGTTGCTGATCGAAGTGATGTTCTCGCTAAACGGCCTGGGTCTGCTGGGCTATGAAGCGACGGTCTCCCGCGACTATCCGGTGATGTTTGGCACGCTCTATATTTTCACTCTGATTGGCCTGCTGCTGAATATCGTCAGCGATATCAGCTATACGCTGGTCGACCCGCGCATTGATTTTGAGGGCCGCTAATGTCTTTCTTCAGTCCCGTTAATCAGGCCCGCTGGGCGCGCTTTCGCCACAACCGTCGCGGCTACTGGTCGCTGTGGCTGTTTTTAATTCTCTTCCTTTGCAGCCTGGGCGCCGAGCTGCTGGCCAACGACCGCCCGCTGCTGGTGCAGTACCGGGGCCAGCTGTACGTCCCGGTGTTAAAAAACTACACCGAGCAAACCTTCGGCGGCGCGTTCGCCACCGCCGCCGACTATCAGGATCCCTGGCTGCAGCAGCAGCTGGCGACTCACGGCTGGGCGCTATGGCCGCCAGTGCGCTTCGGCGCGACGACAATTAATTTTGCCAGCACGGTTCCCTTTCCATCGCCGCCCTCGGCCAGCAACTGGCTCGGCACCGACGCCAACGGCGGCGATGTGCTGGCGCGGATCCTTTATGGGACACGCATCTCGGTGCTCTTCGGTCTGCTGCTGACGCTGTTCTCCAGCGTGCTGGGGGTGCTGGCCGGAGCGATACAGGGTTACTACGGCGGTAAAATCGACCTGTGGGGACAGCGCTTTATCGAAGTCTGGTCCGGCATGCCAACGCTGTTCCTGATCATCCTGCTCTCCAGCGTCGTGCAGTCGGGCTTCTGGTGGCTGCTGGCAATCACCGTTCTCTTTGGCTGGATGACGCTGGTGGGCGTGGTGCGCGCGGAATTTCTCCGCACCCGCAACTACGACTATGTTCGGGCGGCGCAGGCGTTAGGGGTTAGCGACCGGCAGATCATCCTGCGGCATATGTTGCCCAACGCGATGGTGGCGACCCTCACCTTCCTGCCCTTTATCCTGTGCAGCTCCATTACCACCCTGACGTCGCTGGATTTTCTCGGCTTCGGCCTGCCGCTCGGCTCGCCCTCCCTCGGCGAGCTGCTGCTGCAGGGCAAAAACAACCTGCAGGCGCCCTGGCTGGGCATTGCCGCATTTCTCTCCGTCGCCGTGCTGCTGACGCTACTGATTTTTATCGGTGAAGCGGTTCGCGACGCCTTTGACCCGAGTAAGGCGGTGTAATATGACCCACCCGCTATTAGCTATCGACAATCTCTCTATTGCCTTTCGCCAGCAGGGTGAGACGCAGACCGTGGTGCACAATCTGTCGCTCGAGGTGGCGGTCGGCGAAACGCTGGCCCTGGTGGGCGAATCCGGCTCCGGTAAGAGCATCTCCGCCCTGTCGGTGCTGCGGCTGCTCCCTACCCCCCCGGCCAGCTACCCCAGCGGTGACATCCGTTTTCATGGCCAGTCGCTGCTGCATGCGGATGAGGCGACCCTGCGCGGCGTGCGCGGCAACCGGATCGCGATGATCTTTCAGGAGCCGATGGTATCGCTCAATCCTCTGCACACCCTGGAAAAACAGCTCTACGAGGTGCTGTCGTTACACCGGGGAATGCGCAAACAGGAGGCGCGCGGGGAGATCCTCGACTGCCTGGAGCGCGTCGGGATCCGTCAGGCGCCGCGGCGGCTGGCGGACTATCCGCATCAGCTCTCCGGTGGAGAGCGCCAGCGGGTGATGATCGCCATGGCGCTGCTGACGCGCCCGGAGCTGCTGATCGCCGACGAGCCGACTACCGCCCTGGACGTATCGGTGCAGGCGCAAATTCTGCAACTGCTGCGCGAGCTGAAGCAGGAGCTGAACATGGGGCTGCTGTTTATCACTCATAACCTGAGCATCGTCCGCCAGCTGGCTGACCGGGTGGCGGTTATGCAGAACGGCCGCTGCGTGGAACACAATGACTGTCGGGCGCTGTTCAGCGCGCCAGCGCATCCCTACACCCAACGCCTGCTGGATAGCGAGCCGGACGGGGAGCCGGTGCCGCTGGCCGCCGATGCCCCGGTGCTGCTGCAGGCGGACGATTTAAAGGTGGCGTTTCCCGTTCGCAAAGGGATCCTGCGTCGGGTGATCGATCATCATCGGGTGGTCAACAGCCTCAGCTTTCAGCTGCGCGCCGGCGAGACGCTGGGCCTGGTGGGGGAATCGGGTTCCGGTAAAAGTACCACCGGCCTGGCCCTGCTGCGCCTGATCCCGTCCGGGGGCAAGATAACCTTCGCCGGCCAGCCGATTCAGGGGCGTAACCGCCGACAGCTGCTACCGCTGCGCCGACAGATGCAGGTGGTTTTTCAGGATCCGAACTCGTCGCTCAATCCGCGCCTCACGGCGCAGCAGATCATTGAGGAAGGCTTGCGCGTCCACCAGCCGACGCTGACGGCGGCCGAACGCGAACAGGCGGTGATCCTTGCCATGCAGGAGGTCGGCCTCGACCCGGCCAGCCGCCAGCGCTATCCGGCGGCGTTCTCCGGTGGCCAGCGACAGCGTATCGCCATCGCCAGAGCGTTGATCGTCAAACCGCAGCTGATCGTCCTCGATGAACCGACCTCATCGCTGGACAAAACCGTTCAGGCGCAGATCCTGAACCTGCTGAAAGCCTTACAGCGAAAGCATCAGCTGGCCTATATTTTTATCAGCCATGATTTAGGCGTGGTGCGGGCGCTGTGTCACCAGGTGATGGTGCTGCGTCAGGGAGAGGTGGTCGAACAGGGCGAGTGCAAGTCCGTCTTCAGCGCACCCCGGCATGAGTATACCCGCCAGCTGCTGGCGCTAAGCTGACGGTCAGAAAGGGTTATTGCCGGAGAAGGGCTCGGCGATGGCCACGCCAAAGTTTTTCAGACGACAGGTGGCGGCAAACTCATCCTGCAGGTTAACGAACAGGCAGGGTTCGCCTTCGCACTCCAGCACGGAACAGTCGACTTCGATGTCGCTTAACGCCTGGCTGAGCTTATGCATCACCGGCCAGGCTTTCTCACCGTCCGGGCTCAGCAATTTCAGGGCAACGAGACTGTTCTCGTTCTGCGCGCCGTTTTGCGGAATCGGTTCAACTCTGGAACCCGCAAAACCGGCCAGCCAGCGATAGCTCTGCGGCAGACGGTGTACGATAGAGAGTTGTTGTGTATTCACTTGGTTTCCCCGGAAGCAAAAGGCTTCACAATAAATTTACATCAATATTAACACACTGTTGACAAATAGTCCTGCCTTGAGGCAGAAAACGTTTACAGCGGCGGCGGACCAGGGTTAAGCGCTTATAATCCAGCGCTTTATTTTTTATACCCGGCGAGCCGATTGGCGCTATATGTACCCGTTTCTGTGATCCAAAACAACTTTTTTATCGCAACAATGCGACTTTTTACACTAATTGATTTTACATAAAGGAAACAAATCGCAGAACCCTGAAGCCCATTGCGGTTGACATGCATCAAGAAAGGGGCGATTTCGCCCCTGAAAATGTGACCTAGCGTGCGATTTTTCGCCGCCGGGATGCGTAAAGCGAGAAGAAAAGAGAGCAGGTTGCGCAGAAGGCAATAGAGATCAGCATCGGCCAGGCGGTGGTAAACGTCGCCATCGACAGCAGCGCGCCGATAATCGCCCCGATACCGAAACGGAAAGTCCCCGCCAGCGACGAAGCAGTGCCCGCCATATGCGGAAACTCATCGAGGATCACCGCCATGGCGTTAGACGACACCATGGATACGCAGCCGACAAAGGCCGCTACGCCGATCACCAGTGACCAGAAGCCGACATCCAGCAGCGCGCAGACCACCATCCACACCGCCATGGCAAACTGGATCCACAGCCCGGCGCGGAACATACACAACGCCCCTACCCGCCGCACAAACCGGCTGTTGAACATGGTCATCAGAAACAGAAAAACGATGTTCAGCGCAAAATAGTAGCCAAAGTGCTGAGGCGCGACGTGGTTTATATTGATGTAGACAAAGGGACCGGCGCTAAGGAAAGAGAACATTCCCGCGAAGCTAAAGCCGCTCGCCAGCATATAGCTCAGTACCCGCTTGTGGCGGAACAGCGTGGCAAAGTTACCCAGCGTGGTGCGCAGATGGAACGGCTGACGCCTTTCAGCCGGCAGCGTTTCGCGGATAAACAGGCCGATCATCAGCGAGGCCAGCAGGGCCACCAGGGCGAGGATCCAAAAGATGGCATGCCAGCTGAACCAGACCAACACCGCCCCGCCGACCATCGGCGCCACCAGCGGCGCAATGGTCGTGACCAGCATGACAAACGACATCATGCGCGAAAACTCATCTTTCGGATAGATGTCGCGCATCAGGGCGTTAATCACCACGCTGGCCGCCGCGGCTGCCAGACCGTGGAAGAAACGCATGACAATCAGCATATCGACGGTTTGCGACAGGGCGCAGGCTACCGCCGCCGCCGCGAAGACCAGCGTCCCGCCGAGGATCACCGGCTTGCGGCCAAGGCTGTCCGCCATCGGGCCGTACAGCAGCTGACCCAGCGCAAAGCCGAGGATATAGGTGCTGAGCGTCATCTGCGCGCTGCCGTCCGGGACGTTATACTGGGCGGCGATCACCGGCAGGGCCGGAAGATACATATCAATAGACAGCGGCATCAGCATGGCCAGCAGGCCAAGGATAAACACAATCCCCAGTGAAGAATTCTGCTTCAGCGTCACGTTTTACTCCGTGGCTGCGGGGCGCCCACGCTGGCGATTTCCGCTTCCGTCAGCGGACGATATTCACCCGGCGCCAGCGATTCATCCAGCAGGATGTCGCCGATGCGTTCCCGATGCAGGCCAACCACGTGGTTGCCCACGGCGGCGAACATGCGTTTCACCTGATGGTAGCGGCCTTCGCTGATGGTGAGGCGCACTTCGGTCGGAGTGATAACTTCCAGCAACGCCGGTTTGGTGAGATCTTTTTCGTTATGCAGCTGGACGCCTTTGGCGAACAGCTCCGCGGTCCCTTCCGCCAGCGGGCTTTCCAGCGCCACCAGATAGGTTTTTTCACAGTGGTGGCGCGGCGAGGTAATGCGATGCGACCACTGGCCGTCATCGGTCATCAGCACCAGCCCGGTGGTGTCGATATCCAGCCGTCCGGCGGCGTGCAGCTTATGCGCCACCGGCTCGTCGAGGAAATAAAGGATAGTCGGATGATCGGGATCGTCGGTGGAACAGACGTACCCTTGCGGCTTGTTGAGCATAAAGTAACGCGGGCCATTCTGCTGGGTCAGCGTATTTCCGTCATACTCCACCTCGTGCTCCGGCTGGAGCTTAAAAGAGGCATCTTTCACAATGTCGCCGTCCACGGTAACGCGGCTGCCGCGAATTTCACGCCCGGCAATAGCCCGGCTGACGCCCAGCTGCTGAGCGATAAACTTATCAAGTCGCATGAGATTTTTTTAGCCTGTCATAGTGCTGGAGCGGGCAAATCGCCCGAAAAAGAAGAATTTCACCGGCTAGTATAACGGGCTCTTAACACCACTCAAGGGAAAAGATTCATGGCATACTATTCGCCAGTTAATTAGCCCCGTGAATTCATGACTTTTACATTACGTCCTTACCAACAAGAAGCCGTCGATGCCACCCTCGCCTGGTTCCGTCGCCATACCGAGCCGGCGGCGATTGTCCTGCCCACCGGCGCGGGCAAAAGTCTGGTGATCGCCGAGCTTGCCAGGCTGGCGCGCGGCCGCGTGCTGGTGCTGGCCCATGTCAAAGAGCTGGTGGCGCAGAACCATGCCAAATACTGCGCCCTTGGCCTCGAGGCGGATATCTTCGCCGCCGGTCTGCAGCGAAAAGAGAGCCACGGCAAAGTGGTGTTCGGCAGCGTGCAGTCGGTGGCACGCAATCTCGACCAGTTTCGCAGCGAATTTTCGCTACTCATCGTCGATGAATGCCACCGCATCAGCGATGATGACGACAGCCAATATCAGCAGATCATCGGTCACCTGCGGCAGGTCAATCCGCAGATCCGGCTGCTCGGCCTGACGGCCACGCCGTTCCGCCTTGGCAAGGGCTGGATCTATCAGTTCCATTATCATGGGATGGTGCGCGGCGATGAAAAGGCCCTGTTCCGCGACTGCATCTATGAGCTACCGCTGCGCTATATGATTAAACACGGCTATCTGACGCCGCCGGAGCGCCTCGATATGCCGGTGGTGCAGTACGATTTCAGTCGCCTGCAGGCGCAAAGCAACGGCCTGTTCAGCGAAGCCGATCTTAACCATGAGCTGAAAAAACAACAGCGTATCACGCCGCATATTGTCAGCCAGATCGTGGAGTTCGCCGAAAACCGCAAAGGGGTGATGATCTTTGCCGCCACCGTGGAACACGCCCGGGAAGTGACCGGCCTGCTGCCGGTAGGCCAGGCGGCGCTGATCACCGGCGAAACGCCTGGGCCGGAGCGGGATCGCATCATCGAGGCCTTTAAAGCGCAGGCGTATCGCTATCTGGTGAACGTCGCGGTGCTGACCACCGGCTTCGACGCCCCGCACGTCGACCTGATCGCCATCCTCCGCCCCACCGAGTCGGTGAGTCTTTACCAACAGATCGTTGGCCGCGGTCTGCGCCTGGCGCCGGGGAAAACCGACTGTCTGATCCTCGACTACGCCGGCAATCCGCATGACCTTTATGCCCCGGAAGTGGGGACGCCGAAGGGCAAAAGCGACAACGTGCCGGTGCAGGTCTTCTGCCCGGCCTGCGGCTTCGCCAATACCTTCTGGGGCAAAACCACCGCCGACGGCACCTTGATTGAACACTTTGGCCGCCGCTGCCAGGGGTGGTTCGAAGATGACGACGGCCACCGCGAACAGTGCGACTTCCGCTTTCGCTTTAAAAACTGCCCGCAGTGTAATGCGGAAAACGACATCGCCGCCCGCCGCTGCCGGGAGTGCGACACTATACTGGTTGACCCGGACGATATGCTGAAGGCGGCGCTGAAGCTGAAGGACGCGCTGGTGCTGCGCTGCAGCGGCATGGCCCTGCAGCACGGTGGCGACGAGAAGGGTCCGTGGCTAAAAATCACCTATTACGATGAAGACGGGGCGGATGTCAGTGAGCGCTTCCGTCTGCAGACCCCCGCCCAGCGCACCGCCTTCGAACAACTGTTTATTCGCCCGCATACCCGCACCCCCGGGGTGCCGCTGCGCTGGATAACGCCGGCGGATATCGTGACCCAGCAGGCGCTGCTGCGCCATCCGGACTTTGTCGTCGCCCGCATGAAGGGGCAGTACTGGCAGGTGCGGGAAAAAGTGTTCGATTATCAGGGGCGTTTTCGTCGCGCCAACGAGCTGCGTTAATTACCGGAAAGCTGAGGTTTTGATTGCCCGGGTGTCGTTTGGCGGCTATAATGCCGCCCGCTTTTGCATTCGCAAAGCAGATAATCCGCCTGTTGCTGGGTCGCCTGTAGCAGGCTTTATATATAGAGAGACATCAATGTTTACTATCAACGCAGAAGTACGTAAAGAGCAGGGTAAGGGTGCGAGCCGCCGCCTGCGCGCAGCTAACAAGTTCCCGGCAATCATCTACGGTGGCGCAGCTGCTCCGGTTGCTATCGAACTGGACCACGACAAAGTATGGAACATGCAGGACAAAGCTGAGTTTTACAGCGAAGTTCTGACCGTCGTTGTTGATGGCAAAGAAGAAAAAGTCAAAGTTCAGGCTGTTCAGCGCCACGCGTTCAAGCCGAAACTGACTCACATCGACTTCGTTCGCGCGTAATCGCCGATAGCAAGTTGTATGGCAAGCGCCCCGGGGTCTCAGGCTCCGGGGCGTTTTGTTATCTGCGCTGCCAAAGCTCCGGCGCCTCGTGCATGATGTCGCTAAGCATCCGATGCTTATTCATTCCGGGCAGCCAGAGCATCACCATAGTGACGTTCAGCCCCTGACTGCCGACCTCCGTCGCGATTTCACTGACTCCCTGCCACTCGCCTGGCCGCAAATGGTCCGGTAAAAACCCCCAGCCCCTCCCCTGCTCCAGCGCATGGCGCAACAGGGTAATCTCATTCATATACAGCGTATGGCCGGAAATCTGCAGCCGGCGGGCGATTTGATCGTCACTGCGCCGGTGCATCACTAACTGCGGCGTCAACGAAAGATTCAATAGCGTCAGCGGCCGCGGAGCGTCGTGGAACAGGCTGTCCGCCGCGTAGAAACGCAGATCCACGGTGCCGAGCGCCCGCCACTCCATTTCGCTCCCCAGCGTGCGGTTGTTAGCCTGACAAATCGCCATCTCCGCCACGCCATCGCTCAGCGCCTGCTCGGCTTCGCGACGCGAGGCGCTCCAGCAGCTCAGGCGGATCTGCCGTCGGGCCAGGTTATCGGCCAGCGCACAGAGAAATTCACGCGGCACGAAGGGATCGTACACCAGACGCAGCGCCTGCCCGGCGGTTTGCGGCAGCGTTTGCGCAAAAGACTCGAAAGCCTGCGCCTGACGCAACAGCAGATGCGCCTGGCGAAACAGCTGCTCGCCCTCGGCGGTTAGCGTCAGGCTACGTCCTTCACGGCTGAACAGCCGGTAGCCCAGCGCATCTTCCAGATAGTCCAGCAGATCGCGCAGCGTGGTCCGGTCTTTAGCTAAACGAATGGCCGCCTGCGACAGGCTGCCGGTCTCAGCAATCGTCGCGAAGGCTTCAATCTGTGCGAATGAATACTGTAGGGTTTTCATCCTTTTTCTCCCTTAAGGGGGAAAATCCCCCATGTGCTGATTTTAGCCGGCGCGCGCCGATTTATATACTGCGCAGCGAATCTATGGCAAACGAGGAAATGACAATGATAAGAAAACCACTGGCCCTGGCGTTAATATTGGCGGCGCTGCCGGCGGCGGCAATGGCGCAACACTGCGGCAGCCTGACGCTGGATGTCTGCCCAACGCCTTACGATCAAACGCTACCCGCGGCCAAAGACATGCTCAGCTGGGATCAGACTTCACGCGTGATTGGCTTTCGCAATGACTATCGCAACTATGCCGGCGATGTCTTCCGCCACGGCGCCTCGACGCCGCTGGAGCGCGCTGAAAAACAACTGACCGATGCCCGCTATACGCTCAACGGCCACACCTGGAATTTGCAGGATTACCTGAAGCGCGAGAACGTCAGCGGTATGCTGGTGCTGAAAGATGGTAAAGTCGCCTGGAAATATCTCGCCGAAGGTAATACCGACACTACCCTGTGGACCTCGCGCTCGGTAGGCAAATCGGTGGTCTCGACGCTGGTCGGTATCGCCATTCAACAGGGTAAAATCCACTCCCTTGATGACCTGATTACCGTTTATGAACCCGAACTGAAAGGCACCGCCTGGGACGGCGTAACGCTGAAGCAGTTGATTCAACACACCAGCGGGGTGGAATGGAATGAAGACTACACCGACCCGCAGTCGCATTTCGCCCGCCTGACCCAGTGTGAAGCGCACCCCGGCGTCTATGCCTGCGTGCGTAAGATCGTCACCGGCCTGGCGCGTCAACACCCGGCGGGCGAGCAGTGGTCCTACTCTTCCGGCGGCGCCTGGCTGCTTGGGGATATCCTGGAGCGCGCCACCGGCATGTCGCTGGCCGCCTGGCTTGAACAGGCTCTATGGCAGCCGGCCGGGATGGCCTACGACGGCGTGTGGCATGCTTATCAGCAAGGGAAGCACGACGTCGGCGCCCACGGCTTTAACGCCACCCTTGAAGACTGGGGCCGCTTTGGTGAATTCGTCGCCCGTGACGGTCGGTTAAGCAATGGCAAACAGCTGGTGCCGACTGGCTGGTTCGATCAAGCCGCCAGCTGGACCAAGGCGCTAAACTCGGTCTCGGCAGCGCATCCGGAGGGTATTTACGGCTATCAGTGGTGGAATAACGCGATTCCGGCGAATGCGCAAAACGTACAGCCGACGCCGCAGGAAGGGCTTAAAGGGTCGCTGTGGGCGCTGGGGATCTACGGCCAGGTGATCATGGTGAACCGCGCGGAACACCTGGTGATCGTCCAGTGGTCGACCTGGCCGCAGGCGGAACCTTCCTTCAACGCTCAGCCGTTGGAAGCGGCGCTGATGTACAGCGCCATTGCCCGCGAGCTGCGTTAACTCCCCGCTCCTTGCCGCTCAGCCGGCGAGGAGCGTGTCGGCATTCAGCGCCAGGTGTTGCAGCAGGATAATGGTTTTAGCATCCATGATCTCGCCATCGCGAATAGCCTGCAGCGCCCGCGTCAGCGGCCACTCCAGTACTTCAATGTCCTCACCTTCCGCCGCCAGTCCACCGCCGTCGCCCCGACGGTCATCGGCCTGATATTCGGCGATAAAAAAGTAGAGTTTTTCGGTGACGGAGCCGGGGCTCATAAAGACGGTGAAGACGGGTTCGACACGGGTCACGCGAAAGCCGGTCTCCTCTTCCGCTTCGGCAACGATCCGCGCCTCCGGCGAGGCGTTATCCAGCAGCCCGGCGGCAGCCTCAATCAGATACCCATCGTGGCCATGGGTAAATACCGGAAATCGGAACTGGCGCGTCAGGACCACCGTCCGCTTTTCCCGGTTGTAGAGTAAAATGACTGCGCCGTTGCCCCGGTCATAGGCCTCGCGGCTCTGCTCCTGCCAGCGACCGTCCCGACGCAGCAGTTCGAAGGTATATTTTTTCAACGTGTACCAGTTATCCGAGAGCAGCGTCTCGCGAACGTGGCGGACGTGCGGTGCGTGTGTTTGCATGTTATTTCCCCTTTGAGGTGACAGCAGGCACCATAACATGCATAATCGTGCACAAACAAGATCATTCGATGAAGGAAAACCGATGCTCGCCAGTCAGAGAAAACAGCAGATCCTCCAGATCCTCACCGAGGAAAAACAGGTGATGTCCGGGGAGCTAAGCCAGCGGTTTAACGTCTCCGAGGACTCCATTCGCCGCGATCTGCGCGAGCTGGCGGCGGAGGGAAAACTGCAGCGGGTCCATGGCGGGGCATTGCCGGTTTCCGCCGCCATTGCGCCAATTGAAACGCGCAAAAGCGTGCAGATCGCCTCCAAGCAGGCGGTCGCCCGCGCCGCCGCCGCCATGATCCAGCCGGGACAGGTGGTGATTGTCGATGGCGGCACCACCACCGCGGCGATGATCGGCTTTTTACCCGCCGACCTCAGCTGCACGGTGGTCACCCACAGCCCGGGCATCGCCGTGGCGCTGGTGGACCACCCGCGAATCGAGGTGATCCTGCTCGGCGGCAGAGTATTCAAACATTCGGTTGTCGCCGTCGGCGCCGAGACGCTGGCGGGAATGGCGCGAATCAACGCCGATCTGTTCTTTATGGGGGTGACCGGCGTCCACCCGCGGGCGGGTTTCACCACCGGTGATTACGAAGAGGCAGGCATCAAGCGCGCGCTGACGGCCAGGGCGGCAGAAACCGTGGTAATGGCCTCCCGGGAGAAGCTCAACGCCGCGTCGGCCTTTGCCATCGGCGAGCTGAGCCTCGCCAGTACGCTGATTGTCGATGGAGAACCCGACGCCGCGCTGCGCCAACAGTTGGTGCAGAGCGGCGTGGAGATCGTCCCCGTTCAGCGGTAGCGCCGCCGGGGCACAGGGCTTAATTGCCGCCTGACGTCCGGCGCTGCAGCTGGTCGCGCAGATTCGGCGGGGTACCCTTAATGGTCAGGGTATCAGTGGCGGGATCCCAGAATACGCGTTCGCCCAGCAGCATGGCGTCGAAGTTAATGGTCAATCCGCCGCCGCTGCCGGCAAACTTGGTCAGCTGACGTAAGGTGCTGCGATCCGCCGGGAAGCTCTCTTCCAGCTCATAGCCCTGCTCAGCGGTGAATTCCTGGAAGCTCTTTTCGCTGACGCCGGCGAGCTCTTTGGACAGCGACTCCAGCTCAATCTCTTCCCCAGCCTGCAGCTGTTCGTTGCAGTAGGCGTAGACCTGCTGGCGCACGTTCTGTCGCTCGGATTTATCAAGCTGGGCATCGGCGGCGAAGTCATCCACCGCCTGCAGCAGGCCGCGGTTCTGCGCTTTGGCGTTAAGCCCTTCGCTGGCGCCGAGGAAATCCATAAAGAAATCGGCCACTTTGCGCCCTACCCGCCCTTTCAGGAAGGTCAGATAGCGGGTCGACTCCGGGTTGGTTTCCCATTCGGTGAGATCGATGCGCGCGACGATATCGGCATGGTTAATATCCAGATAATGGGTCGAGCGGATATCCAGCTCTTCGTTGACGCGCATACTGCTCAGGTTATTGAGTACCGCCACCAGCAGATACTCGACCGCAAGGTAACGATACTGGCAGAAGAGGACAATGCCTCCTTCGGCGAACGGGTATTTCGCCAGCTCATCGCGCAGGCGACCGGTCGCCGCGCGGCTAAACGCCAGAAACTCTTCTTCCCCCTGACGCTGCAGGCGCAGCGCCTGGGCCAGTTCGCTCTCTTCATTGAACAAGCCATAGGCTTTGCTTTTGGCGCTATAGACCCGGTGCAGTTCAGCCATCATCTCGACGACCGTCGCGTTCGGCTCCAGCAGTGACTCGCGCAGCACCAGCTCCAGATTTTGTTCATCACGTTTGATTAACTGATGCAGGGCAATCTGGTCGATATCCAGACTCATGTTAAACTCTCCTTTTAAACCGGGCGGTATTCAACCACCGCCGGGTGGCCGACGCAACTGGCGCCACACATTTCGACGTCGTTAACGTCGATTGATGCGCTTTTGCGCCGCGGCGAAAAAATGCGGAAAAAAAGCTGCTGCTACGGTAATATGTTGCCCTTTCACGAACAAACAGATTTTGAGTTTATGCCGCAAATTTCCCGCTATAGCGATCAACAGGTCGAACAGTTGCTCAGCGAGCTGACGAACGTCCTGGAATCACACAAAGCCCCGGTGGACCTTTCACTGATGGTGTTAGGCAATATGGTGACCAACCTGATCAACAGTAGCGTCGCGCCGGCGCAGCGTCAGGCCATCGCCCGTTCTTTCGCGCAGGCTTTGCAATCTTCGATTAACGACGATCCAGCGCATTAAGGATAACAGCAACAGTATATGGTGACTCTACGTCAGCCCTACCGAGAAAAAGTCTCCCAGATGGTTAGCTGGGGGCACTGGTTCGCCCTGTTCAACATGTTGTTGGCCATGGTGCTCGGCAGCCGCTACCTTTTTGTCGCCGACTGGCCGACGACGCTTGCCGGACGACTGTTTTCGTACGTCAGTCTCGTCGGGCATTTCAGCTTTCTGGTGTTTACCAGCTATGTGCTGATCCTCTTTCCGTTGACCTTTATCGTGGTCTCGCAGCGCCTGATGCGCTTCCTGTCGGTGATCCTTGCCACCGCCGGGATGACGCTGCTGCTGATAGACAGCGAGGTTTTTACCCGCTTCCATCTGCACTTAAACCCGGTCGTCTGGGAGCTGGTCATCAACCCTGACCAGAATGAGATGGCGCGCGACTGGCAGCTGATGTTTATCAGCGTCCCGGTCATCTTTTTGATTGAAATGCTCTTCGCCACCTGGAGCTGGCAAAAGCTGCGCAGCCTGACGCGCCGCCGCCATTACGCCCGCCCGGTCGCCTGGTTCTTCTTTTTGTCGTTCGTCAGCAGCCACCTGGTCTATATCTGGGCGGACGCCAATTTCTATCGCCCGATCACTATGCAGCGGGCGAATCTGCCGCTCTCCTATCCGATGACCGCCCGTCGTTTCCTTGAGAAACATGGCCTGCTCGACGCCCAGGATTATCAGCGTCGTCTGGTGGAGCAAGGGGCGCCGGAGGCGGTATCGGTCCAGTATCCGCTTAGCAACCTGCGCTACCGTGACCTCGGCGCGGGCTACAACGTGCTGCTGATCACCGTCGACAACCTGAACTACTCGCGGTTTGAAAAGACCATGCCGGCGCTGGCGGCATTTGCCAAAGAAAACGTTAACTTTACCCAGCATATGAGCTCGGGCAATACCGCCGACAGCGGCCTGTTTGGCTTGTTCTACGGTATTTCGCCTGGCTATATGGACGGTGTCCTCTCGGCGCGTATTCCCGCCGCGCTGATTACCGCCCTCAACCAGCAGGGCTACCAGCTGGGCCTCTTCTCCTCCGATGGGTTTAGCAGCCCGCTGTATCGCCAGGCGCTGCTCTCCGATTTCTCGCTGCCGAGCGCGAAGACCCAGAGCGACGAGCAGACGGCCAATCAGTGGATCGGCTGGCTGGACCGTTACGCGCAGGATGAGAATCGCTGGTTCTCGTGGATCTCGCTCAATGGCACCACTCTCGACGACACGCAGCAGCAGGGCTTTGTCCGCCGCTACAGCAAGGCGGCAGGCGACGTTGATGCCCAGATCGATCGGGTGCTGACTGCGCTGCGCGAAGCCGGCAAACTCGATAATACGGTGGTAATTATTACCGGCGGCCACGGCAAGCCGCTGAATGCGAAACACGACGCGTTCGACTGGTCGCGCGAGCAGCTGCAGGTGCCGCTGGTTATTCACTGGCCGGGCACGCCGGCGCAGGAGATTGCCACCCTGACCGATAACAAAGATGTGATGACTACGCTGATGCAGCGCCTGCTTCACGTTTCGACGCCGGCCAATGAGTACTCGCAGGGAGAAGATCTGTTCAGCGCCGCGCGGCGTCGTAACTGGGTCACCGCGGCCAACGGCGATACGCTGGCCATCACCACCCCGACCATCACCGTGGTCCTCAACCATAACGGCACCTATACCACCTGGAGCCGCGACGGCGAGAAAATTAAAGATCAGAAACCGCAGCTCAGTCTGTTGCTGCAGGTCCTGACTGACGAAAAACGCTTTATCGCTAACTGATTGATTAATTATGAATCAATCGCGCGTGACCCGCTTGCATTCGCCTGGGGAACGGGTAATATTGTTCCCCACGCGTCGGCACGTAGCGCAGCCTGGTAGCGCACCGTCATGGGGTGTCGGGGGTCGGAGGTTCAAATCCTCTCGTGCCGACCAAAAACTCCACAGAAACCAGCCTTTTAAGGCTGGTTTTTTTATGCCTGTTTCCCCTGTTGCCGCCCGCTCGCTTAATTTGTGCCCTTTCTTCAATGTATCGTGAAGATGTACGACTATCCTGATGGTAAATTACGTCGTAGCATCTATTATTCGACCGTATGACTCATAAGCAGGAGCGGATAACATGAGAGTTAATGGACTTACCAAGGGATTTTTCATCCTTATCGTCTTCATTGTAACCCTGGCCTTTTTTGATGTTCTCTCACCCTATTATTCCGCCATCCTTTGGGCTGCGATCCTCGCGGTGATTTTTAATCCGGTCAAAAACAAGATCCGTACCCGCCTCGGCGAGCGCAATGGCCTCGCGGCGCTGATGACCATCGTCATTATCTGTCTTATCGTTTTTACGCCGCTGGCTATCATTCTCTCCTCGCTGGCCTACGAGCTCAATCTGGTGTACAGCAAACTGCAGCATAACGACACCCAGTTTCCGACGGTGGTCGCCAGCCTGTTCGCCCATCTCCCCGGCTGGGCCAGAAGCTTCCTCGCCGATCATAACCTTGATAGCGCGCAGCAGATCCAGCAGCAGCTCTCTGATGCCGCTCTGAAAGGCGGTCAGTATCTGGCCGGCAGCGCGTTTCTGATTGGCAAAGGGACTTTTGGCTTCACCGTCAGCTTCGGCATCATGCTGTATCTGCTGTTTTTCCTGCTGAAGGATGGACCTTATCTGGTGCTGTTGATCCTCGAGTCTCTACCGTTATCAAGCTATGTGAAGCAGCATTTGTTCGCTAAATTCGCCGCTGTGGCCCGCGCCACGGTAAAAGGTACCGTCGCCGTGGCGCTGGCGCAGGGTGCGCTGGGTGGCTTTGCCTTCTGGATCGCCGGTCTGGACGGCAGCATTCTCTGGGGAGCGCTGATGGCGTTTCTGTCGCTTATCCCGGCGGTGGGCTCGGCCATTATCTGGGTGCCAGCGGCCATCTACCTCTTCGCCACCGGCCAGCTTTGGCAGGGCGCCTTTATCGTCGGCTTCTTTGTGATTGTGATTGGCCTGGTGGATAACATTCTGCGTCCACTGCTGGTGGGCAAGGATACCAGGATGCCGGACTATCTGATCCTTATCGCCACTCTGGGCGGCATGGAGATCTACGGTATCAACGGCTTCGTGATCGGGCCGCTGATCGCCGCCCTGTTTATCGCCTGCTGGAACCTGCTGTCGGGACGAGAACATGCCGGCAATACCGATGAAATCGATGAAGAGTTTATTGAGGAAGCGAAAAATAGCCGTAATGAATAGCTTTCCCGGCAGGGGGCTGGCGGCCCGCCAGCGCCTCTGTTGCGCTCTGCGCGGCCGATGTCTTACCAGTAGATAACACTATTCATTTTGCAAAAATTGGTAAATAAATCTTAACATTCAGCTGAGTGATGATAGGCTATCTCTGTCAGGAACGAAAATAAAGGATGATCAACCGTGAAAAAAATCACTACGCTAGCCGTTTCTCTGCTGACCGCCGCCTGCATGTCCGCTGGCGCATTGGCCGCAGACCAGCCGCTGGAAAAAGTCGCGCCGTTCCCGAAAGCGGAAAAAGGCATGAAGCGTCAGGTTATTCAGCTGCCGCAGCAGCAGGATGAGTCGGCGCTCAAGGTTGAGCTGATGATCGGCCAGACGCTGGAAGTCGACTGCAACCATCATCGTCTCGGCGGGGAACTGGAAAGTAAAACCCTGGAAGGCTGGGGCTATGATTACTATGTCTTTGAGAAGCTGAGCGGCCCGGTATCCACCATGATGGCCTGCCCGGACGGCAAAAAAGAGAAGAAATTTGTCACTGCCGGCCTCGGGGATGACGCCATGCTGCGCTACAACAGCAAACTGCCGGTCGTGGTATACACGCCGAGCAATGTCGATGTGAAATATCGCATCTGGCGCGCCGACGAGACTATCGGCAACGCTGTCGTCCGCTAAGGCGAACAGCGCAAACGGCAATAAAAAACGGCAGCCCGCAGGCTGCCGTTTTTGTCAGAGCGTTTATCAGAGCGCGATATCCGCCATCGGCTTGCCGCCGCTCAGCGGCTTCAGCTCCGCCTGCGGTACCTCATCCACCGCCCCGGCTGGCTCATATTTCAGTTCCAGCACTTCACTGGTCCACGCCAGCGCTTTCTCGATCTCCGCCGGGTTGCCGTCAAGACGAATACCGTAGGTTGGGATGATCGCCTTCAGCTTGGCCTGCCATTCCGGCGAATTGACTTTATCTTTAAACACTTTCTCCATTAGCTGCAGCATGATAGGCGCCGCGGTGGAGGCCCCTGGCGACGCGCCGAGAAGCGCCGCGACGGTGCCTTCATCATCGCTGACCACTTCGGTGCCCAGGCGCAGTACCCCGCCCTTCTTCGCGTCGCGCTTAATGATCTGCACGCGCTGACCGGCCTGCCACAACCGCCAGTCCTCTTTCCGCGCTTCCGGATAATATTCGCACAGCGCGGCCAGACGATCTTTATCTTTCTGCATCACCTGGCTAATCAGATATTTTACCAGATCGAAGTTGTCCAAGCCGACGTTGAGCATTGGCAAAATATTTGAGGTATTCGTCGAGGCCAGCAGATCCCACAGCGAACCGTTCTTCAGGAAACGGGTCGAGAAGGTGGCGAATGGTCCGAACAGCACCACGCGTTTACCGTCGATAATACGGGTATCGATGTGCGGCACCGACATCGGCGGCGCGCCCACTTCGGCCTGACCGTAGACCTTCGCCAGATGGTGGTTCACCACCTCCGGATTTTCGCAGACCAGGAACTGGCCGCCGACCGGGAAGCCCGCATACTCTTTGGCCTGCGGAATGCCGGTCTCCTGCAGCAGGGTCAGCGCTGCGCCGCCGGCGCCGATAAAGATAAATTTGGCTTTAATGACCCGCTTCTGACGACGATTGTCGGCATCCGCCAGGGTGACCGTCCAGCTCTTGTCGGCGTTGCGCTTGAAGCGACGCACCACGGTGCCCAGCTGTAGGGAGAAATTATCATGCTTTTGCAGACCGGCGATCAGCTGGCGGGTAATTTCACCATAGTTGACGTCGGTTCCCACTTCTGAGCGAGTGGCGGCGACCTTTTGCAGCGGGTCGCGGCCTTCCATCACCAGCGGCGCCCAGGCTTTGATCTGCTGATGGTCTTCAGAATAGCGAATACCGCGGAACAGTTCACTTTGCTGCAGCGCCGCGTAGCGCGCACGGAGGAAGTTGACGTTATCTTCGCCCCACACAAAGCTCATGTGCGGCACGCTGTTAATGAAAGATTTTGGTTTGTTCAGGACGCCGCGCGTCACCTGATGCGCCCAGAACTGACGCGAGATATGGAAGGCTTCGTTGATGTCGACCGCTTTGTCGATATTGATGCCGTTGGCGGTCTGCGGCGTGTAGTTCAGCTCCATCAGCGCCGCGTGGCCGGTACCCGCATTATTCCACCCGTTTGAGCTCTCTTCCGCCACGCTGGACATCTGCTCAACCATGGTAATAGACCAGTCTGGCTCAAGCTCCTGCAGCCAGGTTCCCAGTGTGGCGCTCATAATGCCGCCGCCAATCAACAATACATCCGTCTCTTGCTCATGGCGGGTGTTGGTCCGAGTGCTGTTGGGACCAACCGCCTGTGAGCGTGGTACGGCCATCTTTTTATTCATCGGATTTGAGCCTTACTTTACTCGCTGTTTTTATTTAGCGCAGGTGATACGATTCTCACCCCTCACGTTACCACCGAAGCTCAAAAATTTAAATATTGTTTAAATTTTAAGTTCTGTTTTGAGATCCGTTATAAAAATGTTTAATAAATGTATACACCAAATCACTTTTTGTACTGGTGCGTTGACAGATTCCGCGCTATCATCCCTGGTTTTGTGACAGACCGCACGGAAGCAGGGCCTGACACCGCTCCCTCTTTTTTTATAAGCTGCGAACTTTTTTTATGCCCCCAGTTTCTGACCCCGCCGCTTCCGGCAACCTGCGTCCCATCCTCCGCTCCCCGTCTTTACTGACGCGCGAAGTGCTGGCCGGCGTGCTCACCGCCCTGGCGCTCATCCCTGAAGTGATTTCGTTTTCAGTCATTGCCGGCGTTGACCCGCAGGTAAGCCTGATTGCTTCGGTGGTGCTCTGCCTGGCGATGTCAGTCTTCGGCGGACGCCCGGCGATGGTCACCGCCGCCGCGGGCTCGGTGGCGCTGGTGATTGGCCCGATGGTGCATCAGCACGGCGTGGGGTACATTTTACCGGCTGTCATTCTGGCGGGTATTATTCAAATTTTGTTTGGTCTGTGCGGCATGGCGCGCCTGATGCGCTTTATTCCCCCGGCGGTGATGACCGGCTTCGTCAACGCCCTCGGGATCCTGATTTTCTTTGCTCAGGTGCCGCATTTCTGGAGTCGACAACCGCTAATCGTTGGCCTGTTCGTCCTGACGCTGCTTATCGTCCTGTGGGCGCCGCGCGTTATTAAGGCTATCCCGGCGCCGCTGATCGCCATCGTCGCGCTCACCCTCTATACCGCGACCACCGGCCAGCAGCTGCCGACCGTCGGCGATGAAGGGTCAATGAGCGGCGGCCTGCCGGGGTTCACCGCCCTGACCGTTCCCCTGAACCTGACCACCCTGCAGATAATCTGGCCGTGCGCCCTCAGCATCGCCTTTGTCGGCCTGATGGAGTCATTGCTGACGGCTAAGCTGGTGGATGATCTCACTCATACCCCGTCGAACAAATCGCGGGAAAGCGCCGGGCTGGGTATCGCCAATATCCTTGCCGGCTGCTATGGCGGCATCGCCGGCTGCGCGATGATCGGCCAGACTATCGTGAACGTGGAAATGGGCCGGGCCCGCAGCCGCCTCTCAACGGTAATCGCCGGCCTGGTGCTGCTCCTGCTGGTGACAGCGCTCAGCCAGGTGATGGCGAAGATCCCGATGGCGGTTCTCGCCGGGGTGATGGTGATCGTGGCGGTGAAAACCTTTAGCTGGCACAGCATTCGCCCGGGCGAGCTGGCGCGTAATCCGTGGCCAGAAACGCTGGTGATGCTGGTGACCGTCGCCGCGACGGTGGGAACCAGCAATCTGGCGATCGGTGTGCTGGCGGGGATTGTCGCGATGGCGATCATCCCCCGCCGCCTGCGGGCAAAAGCGCAGGCTACATTAGAAACAGCGTCGCCAGACCCAGAAAAATAAAGAAGCCGCCGGTGTCGGTGATGGCGGTGATCATCACGCTGGAGCCGACCGCCGGGTCGCGCCCCAGCTTCACCATGACCATCGGGATTATCACGCCCATCATCGCCGCCATCAGCAGGTTGAGCATCATGGCCAGCGTCATCACCCCGCCGAGCTGCGGATCGTCATACAGCCACCAGGTGATGGCTCCCATAATCCCGCCCCACACCAGACCGTTAATCAGGGCGACCCCCATTTCACGCAGGATCAGGAAGGTAAAGCTGCCGGGCTGGATCTGCTGCAGCGCCATCGCCCGGACGATCATGGTGATCGTCTGGTTGCCGGTGTTGCCGCCAATCCCGGCGACGATCGGCATCAGCGAGGCCAGCGCCACCAGCTGTGAAATGGTGTGTTCGAAGCCGTCGATGACCCGGGAAGCAATAAACGCCGTACACAGATTGACCGCCAGCCACGCCCAGCGGGTTTTCACCGCTTTGCTGACCGGGGCGAAGACATCCTCTTCATCGCTCAGGCCGCCCATCCGCCGCAGATCGTTATCGGTTTCTTCATAAACCACATCGACGATCTCATCGATGGTCAGGCGCCCGATCAGCTTGCCGTCGGCATCAATGACGGCGGCGCTGAGCAAGTCATCACGTTCGAAGGTGCGCGCCACCTTCTCCGCCTCTTCGTGCGGCTGAAAGGTGACCGGGTCGCCCTCCATCACCTCCCCCACCCGCTTCTGCGCATCATTGAGCAGAATGGTCTGCAGCTCCAGCTCGCCGAGCAGCAGCTTGTTACGGGTGGTAACGAACAGCTTATCGGTGTTTTCCGGCATTTTACCGAGACGCCGCAGATAGCGCTGCACCGCCGCCAGGGTGGCCTCCGGTCGCACCGTAATGACCTCAAACTCCATGATCGACCCGACGCTGTTGTCGGCGTAGCGCATAATCTGGCGAATACGGGCGCGCTTCTCGGCCGGCAGGGTCGCCAGCAGCCGTCCGGTCAGGTTGCGCGGCAGATGCTGCAGCAGGTAAACCTGTTCATCGATATCCAGCGGCTGCATGGCCTGCAGCAGCTCGGGATCGCTCATCTTGTCGATCAGGTCGCCCCAGACGTTCTCTGAGGCCTCCAGCAGCACTTCGCCGCGTTTATCGTCGGGCACCAGGCACCATAGCGCGGTGCGGGCGTCATAGGGAAGCGCTTCCAGCGCATCGGCGAGATCCGGCGGCGGCAGATGCGAGACCAGCATTTCCACTTCGGCCAGGTCATCGGCCAGCGTCCCTTCATCATATCGTTCAGCCAGCGTCAGTTTGCCCAGCAGCGCGGAAGTCACCGCTTTATCGGTGCTCAAGAGCCAAATCAGACGGGCACGCTCTTCGTCACGCAAGCGGGCGCTTTTTTTATGCAAAACGGACATCGATCGGGCAATCCTTTTGAGAATGGTGAGCCGGCCTGCGGGCCGGAAGCCTTAAGCATAGCGCGAGGAGGGGGAAATAATAACCGTCAGCGATGTAGACGCTGAAAATTTCAGCGGCGCCCGGGCTTTTCCGGGCGCGCGTTGTGAATCAGGCCGTACGGGCCACCGCATCGCGGGAAGCCTGTTCCCGCTCTTCGCCGGTAAGTTCGGCGAGCTGGCCGGCGCGCATCTCCAGCAGACGATCGGCGTGCTGGAAGTAGTGATCGTCATGGCTGATGGCGAACACGGTTTTGCCCATCTGCTGCATCAGCGGCAGCAGGACCTGGTAGAACTCGCGGCGGAAATGCGGATCCTGATCCGCCGCCCATTCATCCAGCAGAATGATGTCCCGGGACTCGGCCAGCGCCAGCAGGAGCGCCACGCGCTTCTTCTGCCCTTTCGACAGCCGCAGGTCGGCGATCTTTCCGTTCTCCAGCTGCAGCTTGTGGGCCATTTGCAGACGCTCCAGCCATGTCGCCACCAGCGCCGGATCGGCCTCCTCGCCCTGCGGCCCGAGCAGGCGGTCAAACAGCCAGACGTCGGTAAACACTGCGGAAAACAGTTTGCGGTACTCCTCTGGCCTCTCCGCCGCCAGCGGCTGGCCGTCGACGAGGATCTGACCGGATATTGGCTGGTACAGGCCAGTCAGGAGCATCGCCAGCGTTGACTTGCCGCTGCCGTTGCCGCCTATCAGAAACACCAGCTCGCCGCGCTTCAGCGTCAGATTAAGCGGCCCTACCGCAAAGCGCTGGTCCGGATAATGAAAGGTGACATCGCGCAGCTCCAGCGTCTGCCAGTCAGGATGCGCCTGCGGCCGGGGAAAGTCGGCCCGGTACGGGGCGAGGGAGAACTGACGCAGCTTGTTAAACGCCACCTGGGCGCTGAGCAGCGTGGGCAGCGCGCCGACGGCGGAGAGCAGCGGCGTGCGCAGAAACAGCAGCGTCAGGGAATAGGTCGCCGCCACGGCGGTATCGGCCCAGCCGAGGCTGTTGGCCATCCAGAACACCAGCCCGATGGCGCCAAGCATCATAATATTCGACCAGTTGACCGCGCTGAGGTGGAAGGTATCGGCGCGAACGATATGGTGCCGGTACTCCCGGGCGTCCGGGAGGTAGAGCTGGTTAAACACATACTCCGCGCGCTCGCGGTTGAGGGTCAGCTCTTTACGCCCCTCCAGCACCGTCTGATAGTCGTGATACAGTTTATCTTCCGTTTCGCGCAGGCTGGCCATATGTTTGTACACCCGCGAGACCAGCACAAAGCCGCCCCAGATGGTGAGCGCCATCCACAGCGCCGTCACCAGCATCATTTTTCCTGACAGCCAGGCGAGGTAGGCCGCGGAGCCGAAGGTGAGAATGATCCCCTGCACCAGCTCCGGCAGGCGCACAAAGGCGATGGTGATATTGCGGATATCGCTGGTCAGCCCGGCAAGCAGCGACGCGCTGCCGATCTTCTCTACTTGTTCAATCTGGGTATCGAGGATGCGTTTAACAAACTCACCGCGCAGACGATAGACAAAATGGTGGCCGAGGGTGGTTAGCGCCAGCTGCGAACCCAGGGTCACCGCCATCAGCAGCCCCAGCAGACCAAGAAACTCCGGCAGGACCCGCAGCGAGGTATCGACAGCGGTAATCAGACGCAGGTTAATGAAAGCGATTAAGCCGATACCCAGCGCGGCGCTGAGCAGGCTGAGAGCAATAACGCCCAGAAACGGCCAGCGATACTGGCGCCAGACGAGAGAGAGAAGTTCCATAACAGGCTATCCGCAAAAGCAAAACAGCCAGCAGTTTAAACGGCTCGCCGATGACATCAAGAATAATTCTTATTTTAATACTGGCGACCGCCCGCCTGTCGGAAGGTGAGATTGTAACGACAGTCGCCCGTTTCCGGATGATGCCCCGCTTTCAGCGGCTGAATGCCATGATAAAACAGGCGCGACTCGCCGCCCCAGACCACCACATCGCCATGCTCCAGCAGCAGCCGCTGCAGCGGGTCGCTGCGTTGCAAGCCGCCAAACTGAAAGATGGCCGGCAAGCCCAGCGAGACCGAGACAATCGGCGCCCGCAGATCCTGTTCATCTTTATCCTGATGCAACGACAGTTTTGCGCCAGGACAATAGCGGTTAATCAAACAGGCGTCGGGGGAAAATTCCGGATAGCCGCCGGCGGCGGCCGCCGCCAGCGCCAGTTCATGAAATACGGCAGGCATCGGCGGCCAGGTTTGATCGGTTACCGGGTCGACCGGGGCGTACAAATAGCCGTGGCGATCGGTAGTCCAGCCCAGCGCGCCGCAGTTGGTCATGGCGACCGACATGGTGTACCCGCCCGGCGTGACCATCTGGCGAAACGGCGACTGACTGGCGACGTCGGCTATCGCCTGCAGCAGCGCCGGGGCGCGTTCGCGGGCAAATCGCCGCAGCACCACCGCGCCGGGGGCCAGCGGCTCCTGCCACGGTGGGGTATCGCTAAACAGATCGAGCATTACTCCTCCTCATGTTGGGCCTCGCGCGCCAGCAGCTGCGCTTTTCGCGCCGTTCCCCAGCGATAACCGGACAGTGCGCCATCTTCACGCACCACCCGGTGGCAGGGAACAATCACCGCCAGCGAATTCGCCGCGCAGGCGCCGGCCACGGCTCTTACCGCCCGCGGCTGGCCAATATGCTCTGCCACCTGGCGGTAGCTGCGGGTCTCGCCCACCGGGATCTGCCGCAGCGCCTGCCAGACCTGCAGCTGAAACGCAGTGCCCTGCAGATCCAGCGGCAGCGATACCGGCCGCCGGCTGTCGTCGAGGTGGGCGAAAATCTCGGCCATCTGCTGACAAAAATCGGGGTCGCCTTCACGCAGCTCGGCATTGGGAAAGCGCCGGCGCAGGTCGTCGAGCAATGCCGCATCGTTATCACCCGGCAGCACCGCGCAGACGCCGCGCTCGCTCTGCGCCACCAGGCAACGACCCAGCGCGCAGTCGCCCGTGGTCCAGGTTACCACGGTGGCGGCGCCGCCGCGGCGAAACCGGCTGGCGGTCATCCCTAACGCTGCGTCGGCCTGGCGATAATAGCTGCTGCTGTCGGGAAAACCAGCCGCCAGCGCGGCGCGGGTCACCGGTATCCCCTGCTCCAGCGCTTCCCGCAGGCGCTGCGCCCGCCACGCTTGTTGCCAGGCTTTAGGGGTCATGCCGGTGACGGATTTAAATAAACGGTGGAAATGAAACGGGCTCATCGCCAGCTGGCCTGCCAGCGCCTCGAGGGTCAGGGGCGCGTCCTGCTCCAGCAGCCGACAGGCCTGCGCCACTTTGTCGACCCTTTGCTGCTGCGGGTAGTCTTTATCCGGTTGGCAGCGTTTGCAGGGGCGGAATCCCGCCGCCACGGCGGCGGCGACGTCGGCAAAAAAGCGTACGTTTTCCCGCCGCGCGCGCCGCGAGCGGCAGGAGGGACGACAGCAGATGCCGGTGGTCAGTACCGCAAAGACGAACTGACCATCGGCCCGGGTATCACGTTCGCAGACCGCCTGCCAGCGGCGATCATCGGTATCGGCAACTATCGGTTTCATGACGGGTCTCCAGCTGTAAGTGTACCCTCAGTCTGTGGTAAAGCCCGCAGTAAAAAACCCGCAATCTTGCTTTTTAATTTTTCTCGCCGACAAGGAAAGTGCGGAACTGCGGCGACATCCAGGTTTTAAAACCCTCTCCTTCTTTAACGATCATGTAGACCGCCAGCCCCTCCTCGCGCACCACCTGCTGCGCTTTTTCCGGCCCCAGCACCATCAGTCCGGTATCCCAGCCGTCCGCCTCCAGCGCCGTTGGCGCAATGACGGTCACGGAGACCAGCTTATGGGTTATCGGCTGCCCGGTCTGCGGATCGATAACGTGCGAGATGCGTTTGCCATCGAGTTCATAGTAGTTGCGATAGCTGCCGGAGGTGCTGATACCGTGACCATTGATGTCGACAATCGCCTGAACGGCGTTTTCGCGGTCGGTCGGTTTCTGGATCGCTACCCGCCAGGGCTTGCCTTCGCCGTTCATCCCGCGGCTGACCAGCGCTCCGCCCACCGACACCAGATAGCGGGAGATCCCCTCCTGCTCCATCAACCGCGCGAGGTGGTCGGCGGCATAGCCTTCCCCCACGGTGGAAAGGTCGACAAACAGATCGGGAATATCTTTTTGCAGGAACTGCCTGCCGCTCTGATTAATAACCTGCAGATGCTGCAGGCCGGTGCGCGCCTTCGCCGCGGCTATCGCCTCGGCATCCGGGGTGGTGACCGGCTGTTTATCCGGGCCAAAGCCCCACAGGTTGACCAGCGGCCCCACGGTAATATCCATCGCGCCGTGCGTTTTGGCGCCAATCCGCAGCGACAGGGTGACGATATCCGCCATCGCTTCGCTCACCGGCCAGGGTTCGGTAGTGGCGGCATGATTGAAGCGCATCAGCGCTGAGTCGTTTTTCCAGGTCGACAGCAGGCGATCGTCGGCGTCCAGCTGGGCCTGAACCTTGGCGCGCAACGCCTGGGCCTTTGCCTCATCCACGCCAATGACGCTGACCCGCCAGAAGGTGCCCATCGTTTTGCCATCCAGCACGGTGGCCGTCGCGGTGGGGGTCGCAGGAGTGGTAACTGAATCGCAGCCAGAGAGCAGAACGCAGGCGCCCAGCAGCGCGGCGCGAAAGAAAGTCATATCCATTAATCGAGGCTCCTCTTACCAGGGCGACAAGAGTATACCAGCGAGGTTAAACCGGACATAAAAAAAGGCGCCAGAGGCGCCTTTTTGTTATGCAGCTTGCAACTTAGAACTGGTAAACCAGGCCCAGTGCAACCACGTCGTCGGTAGAGATACCGGCGTTGCGGGTGAAGCTGTTGTCGTCCAGCAGGTTGATTTTGTAGTCAACATAGGTGGACATGTTTTTGTTGAAGTAGTAGGTCGCGCCAACGTCAACATATTTCAGCAGGTCCTGATCGCCGTAGCCTTCCAGATCCTTACCTTTAGACTGCAGGTAAGCCACGGACGGACGCAGACCGAAGTCGAACTGGTACTGAGCAACCACTTCGAAGTTCTGCGCTTTGTTAGCAAAGCCCAGAGAACCAGCGCGGGTCGCGTTGTAGGTCTGGGTGTACTGAGTGGCCAGGTAGATGTTGTTGGCGTCGTATTTCAGACCACCGGTGTAGGTTTCAGCGTTGTCGCCACGACCCAGTGCCGGAACACTATTCTGCTCGTCGGTACGTTTGGAGTGAGAGTACGCGAAACCAGCGCTGATGCCATCCCAAATATCGTAGGTCAGAGAGGTGCCGAAGCCGTCGCCGTTCTGTTTGCTCCAACCACGACCGTTGTTGGTCGCGCCTTCGCCGCTGACGCTGCCGTTTTTACCCTGATACTGCAGAGCAAAGTTCAGGCCGTCAACCAGACCGAAGAAATCAGAGTTACGGTAGGTTGCAACGCCGTTAGCACGGGACTGCAGGAAGTTGTCAGAACCGTAGGTGTCGCCGCCGAATTCCGGCAGAACGTCGGTCCAGGACGTTACGTCGTATACTACGCCGTAGTTACGACCGTAGTCGAAAGAGCCCGCGTCGCCAAATTTCAGGCCTGCGAATGCCAGACGAGTCCATGCCTGATCGCTGGAGCTTTCAGTGTTGTTCGCCTGAACGTTGTATTCCCACTGGCCGTAACCGGTCAGCTGGTCGTTGATCTGGGTTTCGCCTTTCACGCCTACACGCATGTAGGTCTGGTCGCCGTCGACGCTCTTGTCGTCAGAGAAGTAGTGCAGACCGTCAATTTTACCGTACAGGTCTAATTTGTTGCCGTCTTTGTTATAAATTTCAGCCGCATTTGCTGCGCCTGCTACCAGCAGAGCCGGTACCAGGAGGGACAGTACTTTAACTTTCATGTTATTAACCCTCTGTTTGTTATATGCCTTTTATTATGCCACTGCTTACTGATTACCCTTCTAATCAGTCGGCTATTTCATTGTGCTGCAAAATGCAGAATAATCCAACAAGAATATGATACTAAAACTTCTAAGATGTTTCAAAGTTCCCACAAGATGTTTCAATTTGTAAATTCAGCGGAACTTTTTTCACCGCAAAATGGTCAGGGAAATACGCACTAATCATCAAAAAAAATATTTAACCTTTTATAATCAAAGTGATAAACGACAACATATCTATAGCACTGAATGGTAAAACAAAATGATCATTGGTGGCTAAAATAAGAGTCGCTATCATCATTAACTTTATTTATTACCGTCATTCAGTTCTGAATGTCTGTTTACCCCTATTTCAACCGGATGCCTCGCATCCGGTTTTTTTTACCCTTCTTTACACAACTTTAATTTATCTGTGCTACGGCTAATGATTCCCTAACGACTATTAATCAATCAATTAGGCCATCAGTGGTGCATATTCTGCCAATGTCTTGTTATTTCGTGCGATTCTTCCCTTTTGTTTCCGTCAATATCGTCGCCGGTTAACCTTCCCGGCGCGGTTTCATTTACGCTTCGTTTCTAAGATAATTCCTGGGCGGCATCGCACCGCTGGCGCCAATCTGTAGTATGGATTTACGCCATTAGCCTTTATACTGCCAGCAGCATCTGCTTTGTTGCCAGTTACTCCGGCGCTACATCCTGTTTACAAACAATGATGAGTCGTTCAGCCACAAGATGACCCCGAAAAAATTCTCCCTGATCCCCGGCAACATCAGCCGCTTCTTCATTTTGATGGTTATTGTCCTGCTGGCGACAATGGGGGTGATGATCCAAAGCGCCGTCAATGCCTGGCTGAAGGAGAAAAGCTATCAGGTGGTTGATGTCTCCCACGCTCTGCACCAGCGCATTGACGCCTGGCGCTATGCCACCTGGCAGATCTACGACAATATCGCCGCCACCTCAGTCAACACCGCAAGCGGCGGTCTGCAGGAGACGCGTTTAAAACAGGACGTTTACTACCTGGAGAAACCCCGGCGTAAAACCGAAGCCCTGATCTTTGGCTCCCATGACAGCTCCACCCTCGAAATGACGCAGAAAATGTCCGATTATCTCGATATTTTGTGGGGCGCGGAGACCATTCCGTGGTCGATGTACTATCTCAACGGCCTGGACAATAGTCTGATCCTGGTCTCCACCCTGCCGTTGAAGGACCTCTCTTCGAGCTTCAAAGAGTCAACGATCAGCAGCGTCGTGGAGTCGCGGCGCGCGGAAATGCTGCTGCAGGCTAATACCCTTGATGAGCGCGAGACGTTCTCGCCGCTGCGCCATCTCGCCTGGCAGAACGCGCACTATTTTACGTTACGCACCACCTTCAACCAGCCCGGACACCTTGCCACGGTGGTCGCCTTCGATCTGCCGATTAACGATCTGATCCCGCCCGGCATGACCATCGACAGCTTCCGTATCGAGCCTGACCCGTCGCAAAATCTCGCCACCACGCCGGATAAAGAGAGCGCCGATCATATCGGGATCACCTTTAACGGCATGCAGATTGACATCGCCACCGACATCAGCACCACCGGTATGCAGTTGCTGTGGACGGTACCAATGAGCACCATGCTGCTGGAGTCCATGCAGAACATTCTTCTGCCGCTGCTGCTCAACATTGGTCTGCTAGCGCTGGCGCTGTTTGGTTTTACCACCTTTCGCCACTATAAAGGACGCAGCCATTCGTCTGGCGCCGGGCTCCCCTCCGCCGCCAACAGCGAACTGCGTCTGCTGCGCGCCATTAACGAAGAGATTGTTTCTCTGCTGCCGCTGGGGCTGCTCGTTCACGATCAGGAAGCCAACCGAACGGTTATCAGCAATCCAATTGCCGACCATCTGCTTCCGCACCTGAATCTGCAGAACATCACCAATATGGCGGACCAGCATCAGGGGGTAATTCAGGCCACCGTCAATAATGAGCAGTATGAAATCCGCCAGTATCGCAGCCAGGTAGCGCCGCGCACCCAGATCCTGATCATCCGTGATCAGGACCGCGAAGTGCTGGTCAATAAAAAGCTCAAGCAGGCCCAGCGCTTGTATGAGAAAAACCAGCAGGGACGGGCCGCCTTTATGCAGCACATCGGCAGCGCCCTGAAGCAGCCCACGCTGACGCTGGCGGCAGAGGCGGCGGCGCTCAGTAGTACAGAGAATCGGACGCTGGCCCAGCATGCCGATGAGCTGGTCAAACTCATCGATGACATTCAGCTCGCCAATCTGCTGGAAAGCGATGCCTGGAAAACCAACCAGACGTTGTTCTCGGTGCAGGAGCTTATTGACGACGTCGTGCCGGAAGTGCTGCCGGCGATGAAACGCAAGGGTCTGCAGCTGCTCATCAACAATGCGCTCCCGGCCGGCGAGCAGCGCTATGGCGACCGTGAAGCTCTGCGGCGCACGCTGGTGCTGTTAATCCAATATTCAGTGACCACCACGCCTATCGGCAAGATCACCCTCGACGTCTGTCAGGATGAGTCGGCCAGCGATCGCCTGACCTTCCGCATTCTGGATACCGGCAACGGCGTCTCGGCAAACGAGATCGACAATATGCACTTCCCGTATCTCAACGAGACCCAGAGCGACCTGTACGGCAAAGCAAACGCCCTTACCTTCTGGCTATGCGACCGCATGACGCGCAAGCTGGGCGGGCAATTGACCATTAAAGCCCGGGAGTCGCTGGGGACGCGCTATACCCTGCATCTGAAAATGCCGGCCAGCGAAGAGGCGCCAGAGGCGGGAGAGCATTTGCTGGATGACGTTATCGTCCTGCTGGATGTGACTTCCAGCGAAGTGCGGCGGATTGTCACTCGCCAGCTGGAGAGCTGGGGAGCGTCCTGCATCACACCGGACGATCGGGCGACCAGTCAAGCCTTTGATCTTTATTTAACGGATAATCCGTCTAATCTTACTGCTTCAGGCTTGCTTTTAAGCGATGATGAGGTCGGGATACGCAAGATCGGCCCGGGCCAACTGCGGGTCAACTTTAATATTAGCACGGCGATGCAGGAGGCTATCCTGCAGCTTATTGAGCAGCAGCTGGCGGAGGAGGCGGTTCAGCCCGTCACCTCAGGAAACGAGAGTAACGCCGAACTCCATGCCAGCGGCTATTACGCACTGTTTGCCGATACGGTACCGGATGATGTTCAGAGATTGTATACTGAAATCGAAGCGGGCGATTTTGCTGCTCTGGCGCAAACCGCCCACCGCCTCAAAGGGGCATTTGCTATGCTTAATCTGATACCCGGCAAGCAGTTATGTGAAACGCTTGAGCATCTGATTCGCGAAAAGGATGCGCAAGGCATAGAAAAATATATCAGCGACATTGACGCTTACGTCAAGAGCTTGCTGTAGAAGGTAGCCTTATACATGAACACTATGAACGTAATTATTGCCGATGACCATCCGATCGTACTGTTCGGTATTCGTAAGTCACTTGAGCAAATTGAGTGGGTGAACGTCGTTGGCGAGTTTGAAGACTCCACGGCCCTTATCAACAATCTTCCGAAGCTGGACGCCCATGTGCTGATCACCGATCTGTCCATGCCCGGTGACAAATACGGCGACGGGATCACGCTGATTAAATACATCAAGCGCCACTTCCCGGATCTGTCGATCATTGTTCTGACCATGAACAACAATCCGGCGATCCTCAGCGCGGTGCTGGATCTGGATATCGAAGGGATCGTCCTCAAGCAGGGGGCGCCGACCGACCTGCCAAAAGCGCTGGCCGCGCTGCAGAAAGGGAAGAAATTCACCCCGGAAAGCGTCTCTCGCCTGCTGGAAAAAATCAGCGCCAGCGGCTATGGCGATAAACGCCTGTCGCCGAAAGAGAGCGAAGTGCTGCGCCTGTTCGCCGAAGGTTTCCTGGTAACCGAGATCGCCAAAAAGCTTAATCGCAGCATTAAAACCATCAGCAGCCAGAAGAAATCGGCGATGATGAAGCTGGGCGTCGAAAACGACATCGCCTTGCTGAACTACCTCTCTTCCGTCTCGCTGAGCGCGACGGACAAAGAGTAATCTCTTCGCCCTCTCCGTCTCGCCCCGGCGAGACGGAGCTCCCCATTATTCCCGCCCTTTACGCACCCGCGCCGCATATACCGTCAGCGTTTGCTTCAGTACGTCGAGGGTGACCGGCTTGGACAGACAACTGTCCATCCCCGATTCCAGACAGCGCTGCTTCTCTTCCGCCAGGGCATTGGCCGTTACGCCAATCACCGGCAGCGTCAGGCCAAGCTGACGAATGCGCTGCGTCAGGCGATAACCATCCATATTAGGCATGTTGACGTCGCTGAGCACGATATCGATGTGCTGCTTGCTAAGGACGTTGAGCGCGTCGATCCCGTCGTTCGCGGTCACGCACTGGTAGCCGAGCGAACCCAGCTGATCCGCCAGCAGGCGGCGGTTGATCGGGTGATCGTCGACCACGAGGATCATCATGTCGTCGTTATTGCCGGCCTGCGCCTCCGGGGCCATCAGCGCCGGGCTATTTTCCGCACTGGCGAGCGCAACATGGAAAATACGCCCCAGCAGCGGCAGCAGTTCGTGGGGAGTCGTCACGCTGTGCAGCCATTCGCCGGCGGACCGCTCCTGCGGAATACCGATATGACGGCGACAGAAGATGACCATGGCCCTTCCCTGCCATCCGCTCAGCGCCTCATCGTCAGTGAGTAAGACATCCTCGGCGTCCGGCGTTTCGCCGGCATGGCGGCGGACCGTCAGGCCGTGGTAGCTGAGCAGCGAGGTGACGAACATCGCCAGCGAAGTGTTATGAATCGCCAGCCAGCAGGTCTTGCCAGCGAAACCGTCTCTGCTCACCGGTGAGGTATTCTGCACGCCATACAGAGGAATACGGATGGTAAAGCGGCTACCCATCCCCGGCTCGGTTTCGACAGCAATATCGCCATCCATCATGCTGATCAGTTTTTCACAGATCGCCAGGCCAAGGCCGGTGCCCTGAAAATTGCGCTGCACGCCGGTCCCCACCTGGAAGAAAGGATCGAAGAGGCGCAATACCTCTTTCGCCGGGATCCCTTCTCCGGTGTCGCGAACGCTAATCTGCAGATAATCCCCCGCGCACTGGACGTGCAGGACAATACAGCCGGTATCGGTGAACTTTATCGCATTGCTGAGCAGATTTGAGATCACCTGCTGCAGGCGCATCGGGTCGCCGGACATTTGTTCCGGAACGTCCGGCTCGATAAAGCAGTACAGGCCCAGCTGCTTGCGCACCACCAACGGCAGATAGTTAGCGGAGATATGGTTCATGACTTCGCGCGGAGAGAACTCCCGCGGCTCGATCTTCAACTGCTCGGACTCGATTTTCGAGAAATCAAGAATATCGCTGATGATTTTCAGCAGCAGGCTGGAGGAGTTGTTCATCGCCGTCACAAGGCGATCGACGCCTTTCGGCAACGCTTTGGTCTGCAGCAGATCGAGGTTACCGATGATGCCATACAGCGGGGTACGCAGCTCATGGCTAACCGTCGCCAGGAACATCGATTTCGACTGGCTGGCCTGCTCCGCCGCCTGGGCCATCTCCTGCAGCGACTCCTCCATTTTCACGCGGGCGGAAACGTCCACCAGCACGCAAATGGCGACGTTTTCATTGCGATAGCGTGAATGAACAAAGCTAATCTGCAGGTTGGTATGGTTGCTGGTCAGCACGTCGACAAAATTGACCTGCTGGCCGCAGATGATCTGCGTCAGCCGCTGGCGGTCCTCGTGGGTCAGCATGTTCAGGTAGTTGTGCGCCAGTTCATTACTGAGAATATTGGTCCCGTCGGCAGTGCGCAGAATACAGATCCCTACCGGGGCAGAAGCCACAATTTTGCGGTTGAACTGCTCGTGCTCTTCCAGGCGCTGGGCGTCATTCTCCGCGGGGATAAAAATGCGCCGCTCATACATCCGCGCCAGCGCGAACAGCATCGCGCCGCTGAGGATATTAAGAACGATAGCATTGATGATCAGCATACGGATCCGCTCCAGCACCTGATCTACCGAGACGGAATAGACGATGCTCAGGGAGGACGGCGAGAGGCTTTTTTTCAGCACCAGCTCGCGGAAACCCGAACTGTAGCCAAACCACATCCGCTCCTGCATCCACTTCGCTTCGCTCTGGATTTTACCTTCCGCACCGGCCAGCGAAATCAGCGGCTGGCCGTTATCGTCAAAGATCGTCACGCTCATCGGCAGGCTGCCCGGCGTAAAGAAGCTTTCCATGCGGATGGTCTGCTCCACGCCCAGCATCGCCTGCAGACGATTGGCCATATAGACCGGCGTCAGGGCGTAAAAATAGCCCACCCCGGGGCGAACGCCCTGGCTTATCCAGAACAGGTTGTTGCCGCGCTCGTTTTGCGGCGCGTTGCGATATTGCTCTATGCGCTGATGCAGGACTTTCAGCGCCTGATCGCGCTCAATCGGCACGTCCCGCAGGCCAAAGTTGGCCATGCAGAGGTTATCGCTGCCGATGAGAAAGATGCGGTTAAGGTCGTAGGCGGCAGTAAAATTATCCCGCCAGTAGCGCATAAACCATGCCAGCGACTGCAGCGAATTACGCCAGGTGGCGCTCATCGCGCTGCAGTCGGAATCGGGGTACAGGGGTTCAAAGTTGGGCACCGCCATATCGCCGTTTTGCCCTTGCGCTACCGCGTCCCCTGCCGACAAGCGATTACCGGCGACATACTTCAGCTCTTTCATTACATCCGCGGTACGCTGGATATAGCGCTGGGCCTGATCGGCGTTGAGATTAAGCTCCTGATGGATTTCGGCTTCCCGCTCGTGCAGCGCGTTGACGATATAAAACACAGAGACAAACGCAATAAGCAGCCACAGCAATACCGCCAGCGCTCTGAACAGATAACGTGAAACCTTCAGGGTTGTATGAAAAGAGGCAAGATATTTCAATGTGGCGATGCTCGGCCGTCAGGGACTCAACAGAATGCGGTTAAGGTAGCGGTAAACCGGCTTTGCCGCAATGTTAATGCAAAAAGGGCCAGGAAAATACCCGGCCCTTCCAGAACATTTACCTCGGACGATTATTCTTCGTCTTCGGCGATGTCGTCATCGGTATCCGCTTCCGGGGCGATATCGTCATCGCCTTCCGCCGCGCTACCATCGATGGCATCCAGCTCTTCATCATCCACCGGCTCAGCCACGCGCTGCAGACCCACCACGTTTTCATCTTCCGCGGTGCGGATGAGGATCACGCCCTGGGTGTTACGGCCCACGATGCTCACTTCGGAAACGCGGGTACGCACCAGCGTCCCGGCGTCGGTGATCATCATGATCTGATCGCAGTCATCCACCTGCACGGCGCCGACCACGGAACCGTTACGCTCGGTGACTTTGATCGAAATAACGCCCTGGGTGGCACGCGACTTGGTCGGATACTCCGCCGCCGCGGTACGTTTACCGTAACCGTTTTGCGTCACCGTCAGGATCGCGCCTTCGCCGCGTGGAATAATCAGCGAGACGACGCTGTCGTTTTCCGCAAGCTTAATACCGCGTACGCCGGTGGCGGTACGGCCCATGGCGCGAACGGCGTCTTCCTTGAAGCGTACAACCTTACCGGCCGCGGAGAACAGCATCACTTCATCCTGACCAGAGGTCAGATCGACGCCGATCAGCTCATCGCCTTCGTTCAGGTTGACCGCGATGATACCGGCGGAACGCGGACGGCTGAACTCGGTCAGCGCGGTTTTCTTCACGGTACCGCTGGCGGTGGCCATAAAGACGTTGACGCCCTCTTCGTACTCGCGGACCGGCAGGATGGCGGTAATGCGCTCATCGGCTTCCAGCGGCAGCAGGTTGACGATCGGCCGACCGCGCGCGCCGCGGCTGGCTTCCGGCAGCTGATAGACCTTCATCCAGTACAGACGGCCGCGGCTTGAGAAGCAGAGGATGGTGTCATGGGTGTTAGCCACCAGCAGGCGGTCGATAAAGTCTTCTTCTTTAATGCGCGCTGCCGATTTGCCTTTACCGCCACGACGCTGTGCTTCGTAGTCGGTCAGCGGCTGATACTTCACATACCCCTGATGCGACAGGGTGACCACCACATCTTCCTGGTTGATCAGATCTTCGATGTTAATATCAGCGCTGTTGGCGGTGATTTCGGTACGACGTTCGTCGCCGAACTGGTCGCGGATCAGCTCCAGCTCTTCGCGAATCACTTCCATCAGACGGTCGGCGCTGCCGAGAATGTGCAGCAGCTCTGCGATCTGCTCCAGCAGCTCTTTATATTCGTCGAGCAGTTTTTCATGCTCAAGGCCGGTCAGTTTCTGCAGACGCAGATCCAGAATCGCCTGAGCCTGCTGCTCGGTCAGGTAGTATTTACCGTCGCGCACGCCGAACTCTGGTTCCAGCCATTCCGGACGCGCGGCGTCATCCCCGGCGCGCTCCAGCATCGCCGCGACGTTACCGAGATCCCACGCCTGGGCAACCAGCGCCGTTTTCGCTTCTGCCGGGGTCGGCGCGCGACGGATCAGTTCGATAATCGGGTCGATGTTGGCCAGCGCAACGGCCAGCGCTTCGAGGATATGCGCCCGGTCGCGCGCTTTGCGCAGTTCGAAAATCGTACGACGGGTCACCACTTCACGGCGGTGGCGTACAAACGCGGCGATGATGTCCTTCAGGTTCATGATCTTCGGCTGACCATGGTGCAGAGCTACCATGTTGATGCCGAAGGAGACCTGCAGCTGGGTCTGGGAATAGAGGTTGTTAAGCACCACTTCCCCTACCGCATCGCGCTTCACTTCAATCACGATGCGCATCCCGTCTTTATCAGACTCGTCACGCAGCGCGCTGATGCCTTCCACGCGTTTTTCTTTGACCAGCTCGGCGATTTTCTCGATCAGGCGCGCTTTGTTCACCTGATACGGAATTTCGTGCACGATGATGGTTTCGCGGCCGGATTTCGCGTCCACTTCCACTTCCGCGCGCGCGCGGATGTACACTTTACCGCGACCGGTGCGATAGGCCTCTTCGATGCCGCGACGGCCATTGATAATGGCGGCGGTCGGGAAATCAGGGCCAGGAATATGCGCCATCAGCCCTTCAATGCTGATGTCTTCATCGTCAACATACGCCAGACAGCCGTTAATCACTTCCGTCAGGTTATGCGGCGGTATGTTGGTGGCCATCCCTACGGCGATCCCGGAGGCGCCGTTCACCAGCAGGTTAGGAATTTTGGTCGGCATGACGTCCGGAATACGCTCCGTACCGTCATAGTTGTCGACGAAATCGACCGTCTCTTTTTCAAGATCGGCCATCAGCTCATGAGCGATTTTCGCCAGACGAATTTCGGTATAACGCATCGCCGCGGCGGAGTCGCCGTCGATGGAACCAAAGTTACCCTGGCCGTCCACCAGCATGTAACGCAGCGAGAACGGCTGCGCCATACGCACGATGGTGTCGTATACCGCGGAGTCGCCGTGCGGGTGGTATTTACCGATTACGTCACCAACGACACGGGCTGATTTTTTATAGGCTTTGTTCCAGTCATTGCCCAATACGTTCATGGCGTAAAGTACGCGACGGTGTACCGGCTTCAGGCCATCTCGGACATCCGGCAGCGCACGGCCAACAATGACCGACATCGCATAATCCAGATAAGAGTTCTTAAGCTCTTCCTCAATGTTGACCGGTGTAATTTCTCTCGCAAGGTCGCTCATCTAACCGCTATCCCTCTACTGTATCCCGGATTCAAAGGTCGCAAATTATAACACAGCCGCGCTAATAGAGGTAAAGCAATACGGTTTATTCATGGCGCGCTGCTGATATACTCGCAGGTCTGAACAGAAAAGGAGTAAAAGCGCCCATGAATGCCGAAAAAACGTCGGTAGCCCCTAACGTCGATCATGCTGAAATCGCCAAATTCGAAGCCGTCGCCTCGCGCTGGTGGGATCTGGAGGGCGAGTTCAAACCGCTCCACCGCATCAACCCGCTGCGGCTGGGCTATATTGCCGAACGCTCCGGCGGCCTGTTCGGTAAAAAAGTCCTCGATGTCGGCTGCGGCGGCGGCATCCTCGCCGAGAGCATGGCGCGCGAAGGCGCGACGGTCACCGGGCTGGACATGGGGGCCGAACCGCTGCAGGTCGCCAGGCTGCACGCCCTGGAGAGCGGTATTCAGGTAGACTATGTTCAGGAAACAGTTGAGGAACATGCCGCGAAGCATCCCCAGCAGTATGACGTCGTGACCTGCATGGAGATGCTGGAGCACGTCCCCGACCCGCAGTCGGTGGTGCACGCCTGCGCGCGGTTAGTGAAGCCCGGCGGCCAGGTCTTCTTCTCCACCATCAACCGCAACGGCAAGGCCTGGCTGATGGCGGTAGTCGGGGCGGAATATGTCATGAAGATGGTGCCCAAAGGCACTCATGATGTGAAGAAGTTTATCAAGCCGGCCGAGCTGCTGGGCTGGGTAGATCAGACTACTCTGAAAGAGCAGCATATCATCGGTCTGCATTACAATCCGCTGACCAATACCTTCAAGTTAGCGCCAGGGGTTGATGTTAACTATATGTTGCATACCACCGCCAAACAGGACTGAGGTCAACACCTCCGCTTATGATGATTGCGCGGCATCAAGCCGCGTGATTATTTCTTCCGATGAAGAAATCAGCACTCGATCAAATTTTCATTTTTTTTTCTGTTTTATTGACTTCTTCTCCAGGCCTTATGCGACGTGGACTTGCGGATTATTACCCTTCCGCAACCTCAATTTAACGTCAAAATCAACCCTTGTACTCAAAAGATTCCTTACTAAAATACTCACCATATAGCGTTTCTTTTATCGACAACCCCCTACATATAGTATTTATCCACAGAGTTAGTCACAACGGCCTTCTGTGGATAAACGGGGGATATTTTCTTTCACGGACAGGTAAAATCCACATGAATCAGAGTCTGCTGGTGACAAAGCGCGACGGGACCACCGAGCGCATCAATCTCGACAAAATCCATCGCGTACTGGATTGGGCGGCAGAAGGACTGAATAACGTTTCGATTTCCCAGGTAGAGCTGCGCTCCCATATCCAGTTCTATGACGGCATCAAAACCGCGGACATCCACGAAACCATTATTAAAGCCGCTGCGGATCTGATCTCCCGCGACGCGCCGGATTACCAGTACCTCGCCGCGCGTCTGGCGATTTTCCATTTGCGTAAAAAAGCCTTCGGTCAGTTTGAGCCGCCGGCGCTCTACGATCACGTGGTGAAGATGGTTGAGAAAGGTAAATACGATCATCATCTGCTGGAAGACTACACGGAAGAAGAGTTCCAGCAGATGGACGGTTTCCTCGACCACTGGCGCGACATGAACTTCTCCTACGCAGCCGTTAAACAGCTGGAAGGCAAGTATCTGGTACAAAACCGCGTCACCGGCGAAATTTATGAGAGCGCGCAGTTCCTCTATATTCTGGTCGCCGCTTGCCTGTTCTCGAACTATCCGCGCGAAACGCGTCTGGACTATATCAAGCGTTTCTACGACGCGGTGTCCACCTTTAAAATCTCGCTGCCGACGCCGATCATGTCCGGCGTGCGTACCCCAACCCGTCAGTTCAGCTCCTGCGTGCTGATCGAGTGCGGCGACAGCCTGGATTCCATCAACGCCACCTCCAGCGCGATTGTGAAATACGTTTCCCAGCGCGCCGGCATCGGCATCAACGCCGGGCGCATTCGCGCGCTGGGCAGCCCGATCCGCGGCGGCGAAGCCTTCCACACCGGCTGCATTCCGTTCTACAAGCATTTCCAGACCGCGGTGAAATCCTGCTCGCAGGGCGGCGTGCGCGGCGGCGCGGCAACCCTCTTCTACCCAATGTGGCATCTGGAAGTGGAAAGCCTGCTGGTGCTGAAAAACAACCGTGGTACCGACGCCAACCGCGTTCGTCACATGGACTACGGGGTACAGATCAACAAGCTGATGTACACCCGTCTGCTGAAGGGCGGCGATATTACCCTGTTCAGCCCTTCCGACGTCCCGGGCCTGTATGACGCCTTCTTCGCCGATCAGGACGAGTTTGAGCGCCTGTACACCCAGTACGAGCAGGACGACAGCATTCGTAAGCAGCGTATTAAAGCCGTTGAGCTGTTCTCGCTGATGATGCAGGAGCGCGCCTCTACCGGCCGCATCTATATCCAGAACGTCGACCACTGCAACACCCACAGCCCGTTCGATCCGGTAGTCGCCCCGGTGCGTCAGTCTAACCTGTGCCTGGAGATTGCTCTGCCGACCAAACCGCTGGAAGATGTCAACGACGAAAACGGCGAAATCGCGCTGTGCACCCTGTCGGCCTTCAACCTCGGGGCTATCGACAGCCTCGACGAGCTGGAAGAGCTGGCAGTGCTGGCGGTGCGTGCTCTGGATGCGCTGCTCGACTATCAGGATTACCCCATCCCGGCGGCTAAACGCGGCGCGATGGGGCGTCGTACGCTGGGTATCGGCGTGATCAACTTCGCTTACTATCTGGCGAAGCATGGCAAACGCTACTCCGACGGCAGCGCCAACAACCTGACGCACAAAACGTTCGAAGCGATTCAGTACTATCTGCTGAAGGCCTCTAACGAGCTGGCTATCGAGCAAGGCGCCTGCCCGTGGTTCAACGAAACCACCTATGCGCAGGGCATCCTGCCGATCGATACCTATAAGAAAGATCTGGACGGCATCGTCAGCGAACCCCTGCACTACGACTGGGAAGCATTGCGCGAGTCCATTAAAACTCACGGCCTGCGCAACTCAACGCTCTCCGCACTGATGCCGTCCGAGACCTCGTCGCAGATCTCCAACGCCACCAACGGCATTGAGCCGCCGCGCGGCCACGTGAGTATCAAAGCGTCCAAGGACGGTATCCTGCGCCAGGTGGTGCCGGATTACGAAAACCTGCAGAACGCCTACGAGCTGCTGTGGGAGATGCCGAACAACGACGGTTATCTGCAGCTGGTGGGTATCATGCAGAAGTTTATCGACCAGTCGATCTCTGCCAACACTAACTACGATCCGACGCGCTTCCCGTCCGGAAAAGTGCCGATGCAGCAGTTGCTCAAAGACCTGCTCAACGCCTATAAATTCGGCGTCAAAACGCTGTACTATCACAACACCCGTGATGGCGCTGAAGACGCCCAGGATGACCTGGCCCCGTCCATCCAGGACGACGGCTGCGAAAGCGGCGCTTGTAAGATCTAAGGTATTTTTGCCGGGTAACGCTACGCTTACCCGGCCTACGTTTGTGTAGGCCCGGCCAACCCATTCCTGCCGGGCAATACAGTTCAACAGGACTCACTTCAATGGCATACACCACTTTTTCACAGACGAAAAACGATCAGCTGCTGGAACCTATGTTTTTTGGCCAGCCGGTTAACGTGGCCCGCTACGATCAGCAAAAATACGACATCTTTGAAAAGCTGATTGAAAAGCAGCTCTCCTTCTTCTGGCGCCCGGAAGAGGTTGACGTTTCCCGCGATCGCATCGACTACCAGGCGCTGCCGGAACATGAAAAACATATTTTCATCAGCAACCTGAAGTACCAGACGCTGCTCGACTCCATCCAGGGCCGTAGCCCGAATGTGGCGTTGCTGCCGCTGATCTCCATCCCGGAGCTGGAGACCTGGGTAGAAACCTGGGCCTTCTCCGAGACCATTCACTCGCGTTCGTACACTCACATCATCCGCAACATCGTCAACGACCCGGCGACCGTGTTCGACGACATCGTCACCAACGAGCAGATCCAGAAACGTGCGGAAGGCATCTCTCACTATTACGATTCGCTGATCGAAATGACCAGCTACTGGCATCTGCTGGGCGAAGGCACCCACACCGTCAACGGCAAAACCGTGACCGTGAATCTGCGCGAGCTGAAAAAGAAACTCTATCTGTGCCTGATGAGCGTTAATGCCCTGGAAGCGATCCGCTTCTACGTCAGCTTCGCCTGCTCCTTCGCCTTTGCCGAACGCAAACTGATGGAAGGCAACGCCAAAATTATCCGCCTGATCGCCCGCGATGAAGCGCTGCACCTGACCGGCACCCAGCATATGCTGAACCTGCTGCGCTCCGGCAGCGACGATCCGGAAATGGCGGAAATCGCCGAAGAGTGCAAGCAGGAGTGCTATGACCTGTTCGTGCTGGCGGCGCAGCAGGAGAAAGAGTGGGCGGACTACCTGTTCCGCGACGGCTCGATGATCGGCCTGAATAAAGATATTCTCTGCCAGTACGTCGAGTACATCACCAATATCCGCATGCAGGCGGTGGGCCTCGATCTGCCGTTCCAGACCCGCTCCAACCCGATCCCATGGATCAACACCTGGCTGGTCTCCGACAACGTTCAGGTGGCGCCGCAGGAAGTGGAAGTCAGTTCTTATCTCGTCGGCCAGATCGATTCTGAAGTCGATGCCGACGATCTGAGTAACTTCCAGCTGTAATGAAGCGGATCTTCCTGAAAATCTCTGACACTCGCCTTGAGTGTCAGGATGAACACCCTTCCCTGCTGGCGGCGCTGGAGTCGCATAATATCGACGTCGAATATCAGTGCCGCGAAGGCTACTGCGGCTCCTGCCGCACTCGCCTGGTCTCCGGCCAGGTTGACTGGCTGACCGAGCCGCTGGCCTTTATCCAGCCGGGAGAAATTTTGCCCTGCTGCTGCCGGGCGAAAGGCGATATTGAGATCGAGATGTAGTCCTGTCAGGTGGCGCTACGCTTACCCGACCTACTGTTCCAGGACCGGCCGTTTACGCACTGCCGCCCTGGGCTGCTGAAACTGCCGGTGTTGACGGCCTCAAAATCGCTGAGACGTTCCCGGAAGGCCGGGGCAGCCCGCATGGATGCGGGCTGAGGGCCGTGTTTTGCACGGACGCTGCCTCGGCCCGACCCGAAGCCTGCAGGGATAAGTCGAAGGGACCGCGCAGCGGCGATTTTGCTGGCCGGAGCCCGGGGGTACAGGGGGAGGCGGCGACTGGCCTCCCCCTGTGCGCTCCCTGCGCTATGAAAGGCATAACGCAGAAGAAATATCGGGAGCGCAATCTTCCAGGAAATAACATAGAACAAACGTTATTCCCGGGTCGAAATCGTTGCACGCCGAGAACAGTGTCAACAAAACCGCAGTTCGTACGCCGGGTAAGGCGTAGCCGCCATCCGGCTTTTTACTGTTTCGCGTCCAGGAACTGCACCGCTTTATCCGGGAAATCGGTAAATAAGCCGTCGACGCCCGCCTGGTTATACAGCACGTCATAGAGCTGATTAACGTTAGTCGCGTACTCCGGCAACTGATCCGCGCGCACGGTGTACGGATGCACCTGCAGATGGCTGGCATGCGCCTCTTTCACCATCGCCGTCAGCTTCACCGCCCCCGGCTTCGAGCCTTCCGCTACCAGCATATGGTAATCCGGGCCGATGCCGTCCGCGTACTGCGCAATCTGCGCCATCGCCCCTGGCTTGAACATCCAGTCATAGCTGTAGTTCACCCACTTACCATCGGCCTGTTTCTGCTGGGTTTCATTCCAGTCGGTATAGGCGATGAGCTGCACCAGATTGAGATCCATCCCCATCTTCGGCTCCAGCTCATTTTTAATGCGTTTGAGCTCGTTGGCGTCAAAGCACTGCAGATAAACCTTATCCTGCTTGCTGGTATAGCCATATTCCTTCAGCACCTTCAATGTGCTGGCGGCAATATCTTTGCCTTCCTGGTGGTGGAACCACGGTGCTTTGATTTCCGGGTAGATACCGATGTTTTTGCCGGTTGAATGGTTCAGCCCCTGGACAAACTCAATCTCCTCTTCAAAGGTATGAATACGGAAATCGGATTTGCCCATCGGGAATCGCCCGGGATAGGTTTGCACGTTCTTACCATTTTTCGGCTCAAAACCTTCGGTGAACTTCAGCGACTTAATCTCGTCCAGGGTAAAGTCGATGGCGTAGAAACGGCCATCTTTACGCGCCCGCTGCGGGAAACGCTGCGCAACGTCAGTCACCCGATCGAGATAGTGGTCGTGTAACACCACCAGCCGGTCGTCTTTGGTCATCACCAGGTCTTGCTCAAGGTAATCCGCCCCCTGAGCGTAAGCCATCGCTTTCGCCGGCAGGGTATGTTCCGGCAGATACCCGCTGGCGCCGCGGTGGGCGATGACCATTTTATCAGCCGCTGTCGCGCTGAAGCACAGCGCCGAACTGGACAGAATCATTCCGCTCATCAGCGCGGTAAGTTTCATTTTCATCGCCGCTCCTTAGGCTTGTTTCAGCTGTTGGTGATGGCGACGTTCACCGAGCATCACGATAACCAGCAGGATAACCGCCAGCACGCTGCCGCCGATCATCACCATAAAGCCGCCGTCCCAGCCGAAGAAATCGACGGTGTAGCCGACGATAGCGCTCGCGGCCACGGAACCGCCAAGATAGCCGAACAGGCCGGTGAAGCCCGCGGCGGTCCCGGCGGCTTTTTTCGGCGCCAGCTCGAGGGCATGCAGACCAATCAGCATCACCGGGCCGTAGATCAGGAAGCCAATGATGATCATACAGGCCATATCGACGCCCGGATTACCCGGCGGGTTCAGCCAGTAAACGACAGTGGCGATGGTCACCAGGGTCATAAAGAACACGCCGGTGGCGCCGCGGTTGCCTTTAAACACTTTGTCCGACATCCAACCGCACAGCAGCGTGCCCGGGATCCCCGCGTACTCGTACAGGAAATAGGCCCAGGAGGATTTATCCAGCGCGAAGTGTTTAACTTCTTTCAGGTAGGTCGGCGACCAGTCGAGAATGCCGTAGCGCAGCAGATAAACGAAGACGTTAGCGATAGCGATGTACCACAGCAGCTTGTTCGGCAGAATGTACTGCATAAAGATCTGCTTCGCCGTCAGCTCTTCTTCGTGCTTTTCGCTGTAATCGTCCGGGTAGTCGTTTTTATATTCTTCAATCGGCGGCAGACCGCAGGACTGCGGGGTGTCGCGCATCATTGCGAAGGCGAAAATCGCCAGCAGAATGGCGCCGAATGCCGGCATATACAGCGCCGCGTGCCAGTCGTTAAACCACGCCATCCCTAACAGGAACAGCAGCGGCGGAATGCCGCCGCCGACGTTATGCGCGCAGTTCCACACCGAGACAATCCCGCCGCGCTCTTTCTGCGACCACCAGTGCACCATGGTCCGGCCGCACGGCGGCCAGCCCATCCCCTGGAACCAGCCGCAGAGGAACAGCAGCACGAACATTATCATGATGCTGGACGTCGCCCACGGCACGAAGCCCATCACCAGCATCACCAGCGCGGCGAGGATCAAGCCAGCCGGCAGGAAAATGCGCGGATTCGAGCGGTCAGAGACCGATCCCATGATGAATTTCGAAAATCCATAGGCGATGGAGATACCGGAAAGGGCGAAGCCGAGGTCGCCACGAGAGAACCCCTGCTCGATAAGATAAGGCATCGCCAGGGCAAAGTTCTTACGAACCAAATAGTAGGCGGCATAACCAAAAAAGATGCCAATAAAAATCTGCCAGCGTAATCGGCGATATAGCGGGTCAATCTCCGCTGCTGGCAAACGCGCTTTATGCGCGGCGGGTTTAAAAATACTTAACATATCAGCCTCCGTGGCCCTTGCTGTTTTCTACTGACGTCACGACAAAATCCCAGATTAATCACCAACTTCAAATATGGTCGCGATGGTAGGCAATACGTAGAGTTGATACTGTGAAACATCGCACAATTTGTTACAGAAATATGACAAAACGCTCCAATGTGAGCACGAAATCACATAACACGCTCAAATAACGCGCGAATATGCTCGAAATCAAACAATAACCTTACTAATTGTGGCTAAATGGTGTTAACCGAAAGCAGAGGAGCTGAAGATGACGGGACATCTTGATAGCGAGGTCATTATCATCGGCGGCGGAGCAACCGGCGCCGGTATCGCCCGCGACTGCGCCCGGCGCGGATTACGAACGCTGCTCATTGAGCGCCATGATATCGCCACCGGGGCGACCGGCCGGAATCATGGACTGCTGCACAGCGGCGCCCGCTACGCGGTGACCGACAACGAATCCGCCCGCGAATGCATCAGTGAGAACCGCATCCTGCGCCGCATCGCCCGCCACTGTATTGAACCGACCAATGGGCTGTTTATCACCCTGCCTGAAGATGACCTGGCATGGCAGCAAACCTTTATCGACGCCTGTCAGCAGGCTGGCATAGAGGCCACGCCGCTCTCGCCGCAGGAAGCGCTGCGCCGGGAGCCCGCCGTCAACCCGACGCTGCTGGGCGCGGTGCAGGTCCCGGACGGTACCATTGACCCGTTTCGCCTCACCGCGGCCAATATGCTCGACGCCCGCGAACACGGCGCGCAGATCCTTACCGGCTGCGAAGTAACAGGCCTGCTGCGCCGGGGCGATCGCGTCTGCGGCGTCCAGGTATACGACCGCCAACTTCACCAGGCCCGCACTCTGTACGCCGGGATGGTGGTTAACGCCGCCGGGATCTGGGGACAGCGTATTGCGGAATATGCCGACCTGCGCATCACCATGTTCCCGGCGAAGGGATCGCTGCTGATCCTCGATCATCGGATTAACAACCTGGTGATCAACCGCTGCCGTAAGCCGGCCGACGCCGATATTCTGGTGCCCGGCGATACCATCTCGCTGATCGGCACTACCTCAATGCATATTCCTTATGACGAAATTGACGACAACCGGGTAACAGCGGCGGAGGTCGATACCCTGCTGCGCGAAGGGGAAAAGCTGGCGCCGGTCATGGGCCGCACCCGGATCCTCCGCGCCTACTCCGGCGTCCGCCCGCTGGTGGCCAGCGATAACGATCCCAGCGGGCGCAGCGTCAGCCGCGGCATCGTCCTGCTCGACCATGCCCAGCGTGACGGTATGGAAGGCTTCATTACCATCACCGGCGGCAAGCTGATGACCTATCGCCTGATGGCCGAGTGGGCCACCGACGCCGTCTGTCGTAAGCTGGGAAACACCACCCCCTGTACCACGGCCGAAGCCCCGCTGCCCGGTTCACAGGAGCCAACGGAAAGTACCCTGCAAAAGATAATCTCCCTCCCCACCCCGCTGCGCGGCTCGGCCGTCTACCGTCACGGCGATCGCACCCCGTCCTGGCTTGGCGACAGCCGCCAGCACCGTAGCCTGGTCTGCGAATGTGAAGCCGTCACTGCCGGTGAAGTGAAATACGCGGTGGAAAACCTGGCGGTCAACACCCTGCTCGACCTGCGCCGCCGCACCCGGATTGGCATGGGGACCTGTCAGGGGGAACTCTGCGCCTGCCGCGCTGCCGGCCTGCTGCAGCGCTTTAACGTCACCACGCCCGCGCAGTCGTTAACCCAGCTCTCGGAATTTCTCAATGAACGCTGGAAGGGCGTGCAGCCCATCGCCTGGGGCGATGCGCTGCGCGAAAGCGAATTCACCCGCTGGGTCTACCTCGGCCTGTGCGGATTGCCACAGGAGCACCGGGATGAAGTTTGATTGCGCGATTATCGGCGGCGGGCTCGCCGGCCTGCTGTGCGGGCTGGCCCTGAATCAGCACGGCCTGCGCAGCGTCATCATCAGCCGCGGGCAGAGCGCGCTGCATTTTTCCTCCGCGTCGTTAGACCTGCTCTCGGCGCTGCCCAACGGCGATAACGTCACTGACGTCGCACAAGGTGTGCAGCAACTCGCTGAACAGCTTCCTGAACACCCTTATTCCCGTCTCGGCGCCGAGGCGGTGCTCGAATACGCGACACAGACCGAAGCCCTGCTGGCCGCCTGCGGCGCGGTGATGCAGGGCGATGCGCGCCGGCCGCACCGGCGGGTAACGCCGCTGGGGACGTTGCGCCCGGCATGGCTGTCGCCCCTTGAGGTGCCTGTCGCGCCCCTGCCGTCGCAGGGCGCCTGTCTGGTGGGGATCAGCGGCTTTGCTGATTTTCAGCCGCATCTCGCCGCCGCCGCGCTCGGTCAACACGGAGTTACCGCCGCGGCGGTGGAAATCGAGTTACCGCTGCTGGATGTACTGCGTGACAACCCGACCGAGTTTCGCGCCGCCAATATCGCCCGCGTCCTGGATGATGAGAATATGTGGCCGGCCCTGCATGCAGCGCTGCTACCGCTGGCGCAGCAGTATGACCTGCTGATCATGCCCGCCTGTTTTGGCCTCGCCGACGATCGCCTGTACCACTGGCTGCAGGCGCGTCTACCCTGCCCGCTGCGTCTGCTGCCGACGCTGCCGCCTTCGGTTCCCGGGATGCGTTTGCATTCTCAGCTGCAACGCCAGTTCATTCGCGAGGGCGGCGCCTGGCTCGCAGGCGATGAGGTGGTGAAAATCAGCCATCGACAGGACGCCGTCGAGGCGGTCTGGACGCGCAATCACGGCGATATTGCGCTGCGTCCGCGCTTTACCGTGCTGGCCAGCGGCAGCTTTTTCAGCAACGGTCTTGTCGCCACTCGCGATAGCGTGCGCGAGCCGATCCTCGGCCTCGACCTTCACCAGACCCTGCCACGGGAAAGCTGGTACCAGCGCGATTTCTTCGCCTCACAACCGTGGCAGCGCTTCGGCGTGAAAACCGATGCCCTGCTGCGCCCCCTGCTGGGCGGGCAGCCGTTCCATAATCTGTTCGCCATCGGCTCATTGCTCGGCGGGTTCGATGCCATTCAGCTCGGCTGTGGCGGCGGCGTCTGCGCCGTTACCGCGCTGCACGCCGCCAGACAGATCCACGCCCTTGCCGGAGGCCGGCCATGAACGATACCCGTTTTGAAAGCTGCATTAAGTGCACGGTCTGTACCACCACCTGCCCGGTAAGTCGGGTCAATCCGCGCTATCCTGGCCCGAAACAAGCGGGGCCGGACGGCGAACGCCTGCGTCTGAAGGATGGCGCGCTGTACGATGAGGCGCTGAAGTACTGCATTAACTGCAAGCGCTGCGAGGTCGCCTGCCCGTCGGATGTGAAAATTGGCGATATCATTCAACGCGCCCGGGCACAGTACGGCCAGCAAAAGCCGACCCTGCGCGACGCCATCCTCAGCCATACCGACCTGATGGGTACCCTTTCCACCCCCTTTGCCCCCCTGGTCAACGCCGCCACCGGCTTAAAACCGGTGCGCCGTCTGCTCGACGCGACGCTCAACATCGATCACCGGCGTACGCTGCCGAAATATGGTTTCGGCACCTTCCGCCGCGCTTACCGCCAGCTCGCCGCCCGTCAGAAGCAATACAGCGAACAGGTGGCTTTCTTTCACGGCTGCTACGTCAACTATAACCATCCACAGTTGGGTAAAGATCTGATTCGCGTCGTCAACGCGCTGGGTACCGGGGTGCAGTTGTTATCAAAAGAAAAATGCTGCGGCGTACCGCTGATCGCCAACGGTTTTTTCGACAAGGCGCGTAAGCAGGCGCAGAGCAACGTCGCCGCGATGCGGGAAAACACGCTACCGATCATTGCCACCTCCTCGACCTGCGCCTTTACGCTACGTGATGAATACCCCCATCTCCTCGATGTCGATAACAGCGATCTTCGCGATCGGGTCGAGCTTGCCACCCGCTGGATCTGGAAACAGCTGGCTGCCGGCAGGACGCTACCGCTGCGCCCACTGCCGCTGAAAGTGGTCTATCACACCCCGTGTCATATGGAAAAGATGGGCTGGTCGCTGTATACCCTCGAGCTGCTGCGGCTGATCCCCGGCCTGCAGCTGGAGGTGCTGGATTCCCAGTGCTGCGGCATCGCAGGCACCTACGGGTTTAAAACTGAGAATTACGCGGTATCCCAGGCTATCGGCGCCCCGCTGTTCCGTCAGATTGAGGAGAGCGGGGCCGACCTCGTCGTCACCGACTGCGAGACCTGCAAATGGCAGATTGAGATGTCCACCAGCAAACGCTGCGAGCATCCGCTGACGGTGCTGGCGCAGGCGCTCGTCTGAGCCCAGCGCCAGCCTGTGCCGTCAATAGCTCGTTTTCTCTTGCGGCTGGGCGCTGGCAGATTTAAACATCGCCAGCCGGCGGTCCAGCGCCTGGGTATACAGCATGGTATCCACCCCGACGGCGACAAAGTTGGCCCCCCAGGCAAGACATTTTTCCGCCATCGCCGGGTCGACCGCCAGAAATCCGGCCGCTTTCCCCGCCGCGCGAATGCGCCGGATGCTCTGCTCGATCACCCGCTGCACGTCAGGGTGACCGGCATCGTCCGGGTAGCCCAGCGAGGCGGAGAGATCCGCCGGACCGATGAACACCCCGTCAATGCCGTCCACCTCGAGAATAGCGTCCAGGTTCTCCAGCGCGGTTCGGCTCTCGACCTGAATCAGCAGACAAAGTTCGTCATTTGCCTCCGCCATATAATTCTCCACCCTTCCCCAGCGCGCCGCTCTCGCCACGCCGGCGCCAACGCCGCGGCTCCCGATGGGGGGATAACGGGTCGCTGAGACCACCTCCCGAGCCTGCTCGGCGGTATCGACCATCGGCACCAGCAAGGTTCTGGCGCCAATATCCAGCACCTGTTTTATCAGGCTGCGGTTGCCCTCGACCGGGCGAATGACCGGCTGGCTGGCATAGGGGGCAATCGCCTGCAGCTGATGATAAAGGTCCTGAATGGTGTTCGGGGCATGCTCGCCGTCGATCAGCAGCCAGTCGTATCCCGACGTCGCAGCGATCTCCGCCATGTAGGATGAGGTGGAGCTCAGCCACAGGCCGATTTGCGTCTCACCGCGTAATAATCCCCGTTTGAAGGGGTTAGATAACAGTGCGTTCATAGCGATTCCTTTATTCAATGCTGTACGCTGCCGCGCTGGGGTACCGCGCGGGTAAGGCTCAATGAAAAGATAATGACCACCCCGACAATGGCGACGCCGGCCAGGGTTAACAGTCCGGCGGCGCTGCTGGCGAACAACGTTTCGGCCTGCACGCGCACGATCGGCGCCAGAAAACCACCGATGGCGCCAAACAGGTTAACAAAGCCAATCCCTGCGGCCAGCGCCGTGCCGGACAGCAGCTGCGTCGGCATCGTCCAGAAGACCGGCTGCACGGCGATCACCCCGACCGCCGCCACGCACAGCGCGATGATAGCCAGCACCGGCGCCACCAGTCCGGACACTGCAATCCCGACCGCCGCCGCCAGCAGCGTCAGGGCGGCAATATTGCGTCGCTCGCCGGTGCGATCGGAGTAGCGAGGGATAAGCCAGGTGCCAAACAGCGCCGCCACCCACGGGATGGCCGTCACCACCGAGGCAACGAAGCCGACTTTGGTGCCCAGCTGCGCAGCAACCTGGGTGGGCAGGAAGAAAATCAGACCATAGACCGCCACCTGAATGGTCAGATAAATCAGCGCCAGCTGCCAGACCCGCCCGTTACGCAGCGCATCGGACAGGCGCGAGGCAATCTTTTTCTCCTCCTCGCGCGCCAGCTCGCTTATCAGCGCCTGTTTCTCCGCTGCGCTCAGGAAGCGGGCATGCTGCGGCGAATCGTCCAGCCAGAAGAAGGTGAACGCTCCCGCGGCGACGGCGAGCAGGCCTTCAATGACAAACATCCAGAACCAGCCGGGATGGCCCATAAATCCATGCATCTCCAGCAGCGCACCGGATAAAGGCGATCCCAGCGTCAGGGCCAGCGGCGCGCCCATATAAAACAGCCCCATAATGCTGGCGCGGTTTTGCTGGGGAAACCACTGTGAAGTGAGGTAGATCATTCCGGGAAAGAAGCCCGCCTCCGCCGCGCCCAGCAGGGTACGTACCAGCAGGAATTTCGCTTCCGTATCCGCCCACGCCATCGCCGCCGACAGCACGCCCCACAGCAGCGTGGTGCAGCCGATCCATCGCCTGGCGCCAAATGTGCGCATCAGCAGATTGGCCGGCACCCCGAGGAAGGCATAGACCACAAAGAAGATACCGGCCCCCAGCGCGTAGGCCTCATTGCTGAGTCCGGTATCCAGCTGGTAGGTCTCTTTGGCGAAACCGATATTAGAACGGTCAAGAAACGCCAGCACGTACAGCGCCAGCATAAAGGGGATTAAGCGGGCGCGGTTTTTCTTCACCACGCTCTCCAGCAGAGTGTTGCTCATCATAATATCCTCAGGCGCGGGCCGCCGGGCGGCCCGACGCAATCAGTGTTGATAAGGACGCTTCAGGTTGCAGTCGCGATTGAGCTCGACGCCAAAGCCGGGTTTATCCAGGACCGATTTATGAATGCGCCCTCTCTCCGGCACCGGCTCGCCGAGCAGGATCGGGTCGAACTGCGGGCGCAGCGTGGCGCAGTCCGGACTGGTCATCAGAAACTCACTGAACGGCGTGTTGGTGAAGGTGATCACCGCATGATGTGAGTAAACCGACGAGCCGTGGGGCACTACCAGCTGCCCGCGCGCTTTGGCGATGGCCGCGATCTCCACCAGGGTGGTTAAGCCGCCGCACCAGCCGACGTCGGGCTGCATAATATCGATGCCGGTTTCCGACAGGGTGCGGAAGGACTGCAGCGTGCCGTGGTGCTCGCCGCTGGTCACCATCATCCCGGCAGGCGCCTTGCGCTTCAGCTCGCGATAGCCTTCATACTGCTGCGGCGGCAGGCACTCTTCGATCCACTTGAGGTTATAAGGGGCGCAGGCATGGGCAAGTTTGGTGGCATAGTTAACGTCCTGGCTCATCCAGCAGTCCAGCATTAACCAGAAATCCGGGCCGCATTTTTCGCGCATATCCGCCACCATGGCGACGTCTTTGCGGATCCCGGCGTCGCCATCGTGCGGCCCCCAGTGGGTAGGCATTTTGCCGCCGATAAAGCCCATCTCCTGCGCCAGGTCCGGACGTGCGCCGGTGGCATAGAACTGGATTTCGTCGCGCACCGCCCCACCCAACAGTTTGTAGACCGGCAGGCCAACCACTTTCCCGAACAGGTCCCACAGCGCCAGGTCGACACAGGAGATGGTATTCATCACCAGACCGCCGGATCCCGCGTAGTAAAGGGTGGCGTTAAGCATCTGGTCATGGATCAGTTTGATATCGCTGACGCATTTGCCTTCGATAAAGCGGTTGAGATGTTTTTCGACGATAAAGCAGCCCATCTCCCCGGCCGTCGACACCGCAAAGCCGGTCTGTCCGTTGTCGGCTTCCACTTCCACAATCAGCGTGCCCAGCACGTTGATGCCAAACGACTGCCGGGACTGCTCATACTGTTTATATTTGCTCATCGGGGTGGCGATATGATCGTCAATCCAGTGGTTAGCCCCCTGGTCATGGTAATCGCCGCCGCCGGCGCCCTGCTCTGCTGTGGCGCCGCCGATGAACCAGGCGCGGACGTGTTTAATTTTCGGTAGGGTCATGATGTTCTCCTTATGATGAGGCGAGTTGTTCGAAGGGGCTTTTCCACCCCAGCAGACGTGAAATATCTTTCGCGCAGGCAATCGCCTTACCAGCCAGGTAATCGCGATTGTCTTCATTGATTTGCAGACGGGTACCCACCACCGAGATGGCGGCGGTCAGGTCGTTATTGGCGTTAAATACCGGGGCAGCCACGCAGCGCACATCCGGATAGTCCTCGCCATTATCAAAGCTCCAGCCCCGGGCGCGGATCCGCCCCAGCTCCTCCCGCAGCTGTTGAGCATCGGTGATGGTCGTTGGCGTGGCCCGCTCCCACTGTAGGTCTTCGATAATCGACGCCTGAACGCTGGCGGGCTGCCAGGCCAGCAAACATTTGCCGATCCCGGAGCGGTAAAGAGACAGGCTCTTACCCTCATGCGAGCGCACGCTGATGGTGGCGGGAGACTCAATTTTCAGAATGTAGTAGGCGTTACCCTGATCGATAATGCCCAGATGACAAAGCAGGCCGCACTCATCCATCAGCCGGGTGAGGCGCGGCCGCGCCAGCTCGCGCAGGTCCATTTTGCTCAGCGCCTGCCCGGCCAGCTCCACCAGCTTGGTCCACAGGCAGTAGTTATCCTGATTATCCATACTGATGAAGCGCTGCTTTTTCAGCTCGCCCAGCAGCAGATACACCGTGCTTTTCGGGATCCCCAGCTCCGCTATTATCGTCGCCGCGCTGCAGGGGCCGATGCGGCCAATTAAATTGAGGATCTCAATCGCGCGGGTCAGCGCCGGGACTTTCGTTGATTCCAACATACTGGACTCCAATCCTGAATACTGGAATCAGTGTTGCGATTGTCCGGGCGGTAAAGTGTGAGCGACATCGCGGGGCAATCGTTTTCCCGTATACTGGACCGTTCGCAGCAGAAAATTGCGACTTAACGCACAGAATTTTTTCAGAAGAGTACAACAGGTTGGACGACCGGCGCCCCGAGGATACGGTGCGCCGGGGGGAATGATTTACAGCGAGAGGGAATCCACCACGTTAATCCAGCCATGTTCGCTGGCCAGTGGTTGACCATTCAGCCAGCGACGCAGCATGTTTAACGCCATCATAGCGCAGACTTCCTGGCGTACCGCCAGGCTGTGGCGGGTGGCGCTAAACTTCACCCGCAGCGCGAAGGTGCCGTCCGGGGTGGCCAGGGCCACGTTAAGATGATCGTTTTCCTGACCGCTCACCGCCAGGGCCAGGCCGGCAAAATGGTTTATGCGCCGCTCGGCCGCCCAGCGAGCCGCCTGCGCCAGCGTCTCCTCCTGCGCCGGAACGACTTCGCTGGCCAGCAGCGGCGCGCCGGCGCGGGACAGCTGGAGCGCCAGCAGGCCGCTGGTAAACTGCTCGCTGAGCGTCAGGCTCAGCTGCCGCTCCTGCAGACAGCGGGCGATCTGCGCCGGTAACCCTTCCGTGCCTTCGAAAATCAGGCTGTCGCCAGCCACCTTACGCACCTCCGGCCACAGGGCCAGCATGGCGTCGCGCTGGTTGGCCGGTCCGGTTAGCTTGAGTTCAATGATCGGCATCGACGAGCGGTAACCCATCACCACGCCCGGAGGCAGCGTCAGCGGATTAAGACTTTGCGCCAGCTCGCTCTCCGAGCGGCCAAAGGTGGTCATACGCAGGCATACCGGCGGGTCCGGCAGCGTAAAGCGCTGGCGCAGGCGCGGTAAAATTTCCTGCTCGACCATCACCTTAAATTCAGAGGGGACCCCGGGAGTGAAAAACATCAGGCAGCGGTTGAGCTGGATGGCAAAGCCACAGGCCGTACCGACCGGGTTGTTGATCATCTCGGCGCTGGCCGGGATTTCCGCCTGCTTACGGTTGCTTTCCGCCATCGGCCTGCCGCGCTCGGCAAAAAAGCGGGTCATGGTTTCCAGCCACTCCGGATGCAAAATAAGCCCTTCGCCTTTCGCAGTGGCGGCGGCCAGCGCGCTCAGGTCGTCGCTGGTTGGGCCAAGGCCGCCGTTGACGATCAGCACATCCGCCTGTTCGCTGCGTTCGCGCAGAATCGCCACCAGCGCATCGAGATCGTCGCCAACGGTATTGCGGCGCGTTAACGGTAAACCCTGATTAAAAAAGAAATCCGCCAGCCATGCCGCATTGGTATCAACGATTTGACCATGCAACACTTCATCGCCGGTGGACAGCATTTCCACATTCAACATTGCTCACTCCTTGCCTGCCAGGTGAGAAATACTATAACGCAAAGCGGGATGCTGACGAGGAGGAAAATCTGGCGCAGCAAGAAGATGCCGCGCCGGAAGAGATTAGAAGCTGGCGCTGGCGCCGATGTATGGGCCGTCGGCGATGGTGTTATCGCGGTTGCCATCTTTGCCCGCCAGGTTCAGGTAACGGTAGCCGGCCTGGATGCTAAGCGGACGCATAATGGTCCAGCTGGCGCCGACGTTGGCTTCCTGGTAGCTATCAATGCCGCTGGAGAGCGAATCCGGAGAGTAGTAATAATCGCCGTACAGGCGGAAGCTGTCGCCGATTTTCCACTGCAGGCCGCCGCCGACCGCGGCCGCATAACCTTCATCGCCCTGTTTCGGATTGGTGTAAATACCTTTACCACCCACGGTCGCGAGGAACGGCCCCAGCGGAATATTGAGTCCCAGGCCTAAACCCGCGGCGTCGCCGTCGTTATCGCTGTGCAGCCAGTTACCCGAAACGGCCAGGCCGGTGGACTCGGTGCCGAAGCCGACGCCAAGGTTGGTGTAATGCTCGCCGGCTTCACCGGTAACGCTAATCGCATGGGCCGCCGAAGAAACCATCATCACGCCCGCCAGCGCCATAAAAATGCTTTTTTTCATTATTTACTCTATCCAGAAAATTAAAATCAAAGAAGTCCCGAAAAAACCTGAAAATTCTACTGCGCACCCATCAGGAATCAATGACCTGGCGAAATGAATTTTCACAAGAGTGTAACCAGTTGCGTATTTTTACGGCATCGAGCGTTGCCAGAACCACGAACAGCCTATTCAACGCCAGTAATATTCATGTTTATTATGATTAACGCTGACACATTGACGAAAACAGAGAGCTGGCGCCGCACGATCGGCGCGGCGCGGGTGGATAAGGGAATAATTAATGCTGCAGCCGGGCCAGACATTCCGGGGCGAGGCCGGTCAGTTCCGCCACCAGCGACAGGTCGAGTCCGTTAGCAAGCATCGCCCGGGCGATACGCTCCGCGGTCTGCTGCTCACCTTGCTCGATACCTTGTTCGATACCTTGCTGTAGACCTTGTTCAAGACCTTGCTTTAATCCTTGCTGATGACCGCGTTGTTCCAGAAACTGGGCAATATTCATTAGCGTCTCCTTATGCGGCCGCCGGGGAACGTTTTGCGCAAGATGGCGCAAAAAAGCAACCGGATCGGCGGCGTTTCCTGCCTGTAATAAATAGTGCAACAGCGTCTTAAGCTGCCTGCGGCTAGTGTATCCCAGCGCCAGGAGCCTGACCAGCTGCTCATGCAGGTCCATCAAATCCCGCTGGCGAATATGCTTCTGCAGCAGCTCCAGCATCGCCACGCGCCGGTGGCGCATGATTTCATCGTCCGGGGTGCTAGTGATATCAATTAAGGGAAAATCTTCACCATAGATCCGCCGCGCGATGTCCGGATCGGCAAAGCCTGCCAGCCAGCACATCGGGTAAGGCCAGGGAGAAACGCGACCATGATAAAACAGCAGCGGGATCACCAGCGGCAGCTGCGTATGCCCTTTATCCAGATGACGCTGCATCGCGGCTATCGCATAGCGCATCAGGCGAAATGCCATATGGCGGTCCGCCGAGCTTTGGTGCTCTATCAACAGATAGATATAGCCCTCCCCCGCCTGCGTTTGCAGCGAGTAAAGGATATCGGAATGACTCGCCCGCAGTTCGTCGTCAATAAAGCTCCCGGACTCCAGCCGCAGCGTGTTCAGATTACATAACGCGCGCAGCGGTGCGGGAAGGTGAATGTCCAGAAAATCCCTGGCCGTCGCCCGATGCGACAGCAGGTGTTTAAATACAGCATCGTGGGGGGAATTCGTCGCCCTTTCCATGGCGGTGCTCCATACAATCATTTTCGCTTAACGTAGCACTCAACAAGACCTGAACTGTATTTCGCTTGCAGTTTACCGAGGCGGCTCGCAAACTATTTCACCAGCATACCGCCCCATCCCTCTGCAGGAGAAAACCCATGCGCCACAGGACGATTGTTTGCCCGCTGATCGAGAATGAAGGCCATTATCTGCTTTGCAAAATGGCCGCCGACCGCGGGGTTTTTCCCGGGCAATGGGCCTTATCCGGCGGCGGCGTGGAGCCAGGGGAACGTATTGAAGAGGCGCTGCGGCGGGAAATACGCGAAGAGCTCGGCGAAAAACTCATCCTTACCCATATCGCGCCATGGTGCTTTCGCGACGATACCCGCGTCAAAACCTACCCCGACGGGCATCAGGAAACGATCTACATGATCTATCTCATCTTCGACTGCGTGAGCGCCAATCGCGATGTGACGATCAACGAGGAGTTTGACGATTACGCCTGGGTCAAAGCCGAAGATCTCAAAAACTACGATCTTAATGCCGCCACCCGCGTTACTCTCAGCCTGAAAGGGCTACTTTAGTCCAGCATACCGCGTTCAACCCACCCGGCGTTATGCCGCGGGATAATGCGGGTGGCTACGATACGGTCGCATGCGTCTGCTGCCTGACCCACTCGCACAGCGCCCGGCGCGAAATCTTAATCCCGCCGTTTTTTAACGTTTCCGGCAACCGCAGCCAACGCACCGGCTGCTGAAAACGCGCTAACCGCTCAGCGCTCCATGCCGCCAGCGCGCTCAACTCGCAGCCGTCATCGCATTCCACCACCGCTACCGGGCGCTGGCCATATTCCGCATCATCCAGCGGCACGATAAACACCTGCTGTACCTGTGGATGGGCGAGTATCACACGCTCGACCTCTTCCGGTTGAATACCTTCTCCACCGCTAAAAAAGAGGTTATCCATTCGCCCAACAATCGTCAGCCGACCGTTATGCAATGCTCCGCGATCGCGCGTCGCAAACCAGCCTTCATTGTTGGTTAATGACAACAATTGACCATCCCGCCAGTAGCCTGCGGCCATACTCGACGCCCGCAGCCAGATCTCGCCGGCGACAATTTTCACCTCTCGCCCCGGCAGCGCTTCGCCAACATCCGCAGCGCCGTCGGCCTCTTTGGCACACACGGTGGAGGCGAATTCGGTGAGGCCATAGCCGCAGAAGCTGCGTATGCCCTGCTTTCGCGCCCGTTCAGTCAATTCGACCGGGATCGACGCGCCGCCGAGCAGCACCGCCTTGAGGGAAACCGCAGCATCATCATTCAGCAGGCGCCATAGCTGAGTCGGCACCAGCGAAGCATGGGTACAGCCGTGCAGCATCTGCGCCAGCGGCTGTTTGTCACGTACCGTGAGTCGCGCGCCGGCCAGCAGCCAGCGCCAGACGATCCCCTGACCGGAGACATGGAACAACGGCAGCGACAGCAGCCAGTCATCTCCTGCGGCAAACGGCATCAGCGCCAGCACGCCAGCCGCGCTGGCCAGATGGGCGTTGGCGCTATGTACCGCCGCTTTCGGCAGGCCGGTTGAACCGGAGGTCAACGTCATCGACACCAACCGATCGCCATGCCAGCAAGCAGCATGCTCGCCCTCGACCAACTGCAGGGTTAACATCGGTAAATTCCCCGGCAACACATCGCCATTCAGCACCAGCTGATGCTGCATGGTTAACGCGGGTAACAACGCCTGCAGCAACACCGCTGGCAGCTGCGGATTCAGCGGCAGCACCCGCGCCCCGCACTGTAGCAGCGCCAGCCATGCCAGCAGAGTTTCCGGCTGGTTATAGGCCCGGAGCGCCACGCCCTGCCCTTCCATTACGCCCTGCGCGGCAAAACCAGACGCCAGCGCGTCAACCCGCGCGCATAGCTCCCGCCAGGTCAGCGGCTGGTTATTCAGACGTAAGGCGAGGGCCTCTCCGCGCCGCTGACGCCAGTGCCGCCAGGGCCAGTCGTTAAAGGTCACAGCAGCGGCTCCAGCGCATCAATGTTGAGCACCGGCAGCGCACTTTCGGGCCACGGCCGTACCAGCTGGGCGCCCATCAGCGACAGCGTATCCAGCCCAGGAATAGTCTGCGGCGTCAGCCAGGCGGCAATCCGCGCCAGCTGGGTCAAGCCGAGACTGGACTCGATCGACGAGCTGATCACTACGCTCAACCCCAGCGCATGCGCCGCGGCGACCTGTTGCTGCACCTTCTGCAAACTGCCGGTTAGCGTCGGTTTGATCACCACCGCACGTACGCCCGGCTCGGCGACAAAGCGGAAATCCGCCTCGCGCAGGCTTTCATCCCAGGCGATAGCGATCCCTGTCTCGCGGCTAAAGGCCCGAGAATCCTCCCGCGTTTTGCAAGGTTCTTCAAGAAAAGCAATGCGCTGGCGGTACGCCGGATTAACGTATTTGGCGAACTGTTGCGCTTTGAGCGGCGTCCAGGCGCGGTTGGCATCGAGCCGCAGCTGCAGGTCGGGGATCGCCTCCAGCAGCAGATTGACCACCATACCGTCGCGGACCGCCTCCCAGAGGCCAACTTTGACCTTAGCGACCTTCTCGCCGGGCATCGCCGCCAGTCTGGCGAATAGCTCATCCGGATCGCCGGAGCAGAGCGGCGCCGCGCGATAATCCGCGGCCTGCGGTAGTCCGCCGCTAAGCTCCGCCTGCGCGCAGCTGATGCCAAACGCGACGGAGGGCTGCGTGGGAAGCGGCGGCTCGACGCCGTCGCGCCAGGCCTGTGCCCACGCTAACAGCGCCATTTGCGCCTCTTCCAGCGTCTCGACACTGAATCCCGGCAGGGGAGAAATTTCGCCCCAGCCTTCGCGTTCCCCCTCCTGCAGGCGGATGAACAGCCCGTCGCGGGTTTTTAACCGCCGCTCGCGCAGCACCACGCCCGCGTCCATCGGTATCTGCCAGCGGTAAACCTGCGAAACGCGCATTATGGATTCCGTTTAAATTTGCTGAAGTCCGGCTGACGTTTCTGGTTGAAGGCGTTGCGTCCTTCCTGCCCCTCTTCCGTCATATAGAACAGCATGGTGGCATTGCCCGCCAGCTCCTGCAGACCAGCCTGGCCGTCGCAGTCGGCGTTCAGCGCCGCTTTCAGGCAGCGCAAGGCCATCGGGCTGTTCTGCAGCATTTCACGACACCAGCGCACGGTCTCTTTTTCCAGATCCGCCAGCGGTACCACGGTATTCACCAGCCCCATGTCCAGCGCCTGCTGAGCGTCATACTGGCGGCACAGGAACCAGATTTCGCGCGCTTTTTTCTGCCCGACGATCCGCGCCATATAGGAGGCGCCCCAGCCGCCGTCGAAAGAGCCGACTTTTGGCCCGGTCTGGCCGAAGATGGCGTTTTCCGCCGCGATAGTCAGATCGCACATCATATGCAGCACGTGACCGCCGCCGATAGAGTAGCCGGCCACCATCGCGACCACCGGTTTTGGACAGGTGCGGATCTGACGCTGGAAGTCGAGCACGTTAAGATGATGAACGCCGGAGTCGTCCTGATAGCCGCCGTAGTCGCCGCGGACTTTCTGGTCGCCGCCGGCGCAGAAGGCTTTCTCACCTTCACCGGTCAGCACGATGACGCCGATATTGTCGTCATACCGGGCATCCGCCAGCGCCTGGATCATCTCTTTGACGGTCAGCGGGCGGAAGGCGTTGCGCACCTGCGGACGATTAATGGTGATTTTGGCAATCCCGTCAGTCGATTTGTGATAGCGAATATCGGTATAGCCTTCGGAGCAATCGTGCCATTCAACGGGGGCGTAGAGCATTGCTTCATCAAGAGAGATCATAGAATGTCCTTCAGTTAACTTGCCAGAATCTGCGCCAGACAGGCAATCACCGCCGCCGGGTTGTCCCGGTGCGCGTTGTGTCCGGCATGGTGAATAAGATGGAGATCCGCCGCGAGCGTCTGCGCGATGGCGCGAAACTTCGCGTCGCGCTCGCCGCACAGGTAGTGAAAAGGAAAATCGCGCGCCTGCAGAGACGCGCGCAGATCGGCCTGCGCGGCAAGGGAGGTTGCCTGCAGCATCGCCGCCAGCGTCGCGCCGTTGTTCCGGCTGCGTAAGGCGACCAATGACTCACGCTGCGCGGCATTCAGCGAAGCGAAGACCGGCTGCTGATACCAGTCGGCAAAGACCTGCTCAAGCGGCTCGCGGCGAAAACGTTCCGCCCAGGCGCTGTCATTGCTGCGCCGCGCCTGCCGCGCCTCTGCATCCTGCAGGCCCGGATGGCCGCCTTCAACGATCAGCCCGCGCATGCCTACGCGCGGCTGGCTGGCGAAGTTCATTGCCACCCGGCCGCCCAGCGAGTAGCCGATCAGCCAATACTTATGTATGTTGTAACTATTAAACATAGACTGCAGCAGAGTATTGACCCCGGCAAAGTCCTGCACCGCGATATCCGCGGAGCCGCCGTGCCCCGGCAGATCGAGGTACAGCCGCGGCCAGGCGGGAAAGGCGTCGCCCACTTTCCGCCACTCGTTGCGGTCGCCGGAAAAACCGTGCAGAAACACCAGCCAGGGATAGCCCGGCTGGCCGTTGTCGACAGCAGCGCTGAGGATCACAGGCGACTTACCTGCGCCAGCAGCTGCTGGAGGGTCTGCGCGCCGTCGGTCTCATTGACCGCCAGCTCAATCACCGTCGCCCCTGCCCTGCGCCAGGCGCCGGCCAGCGCCTCATCCAGCGACGGCCAGTCATCAGGGCAATGATAGGCCAGGCCGAACATCGCCGCCGCGTGGCTGAAATCCACGTCCTGCGGCATTAAATAGAACTGACGGCGTTCGTCCTGCGGCGTCGGCAGCATAGAAAAAATCTGCCCGCCGTTGTTATTCACCACGATCAGCACCAGCGGCGCCGACGCCTGGCGCAGCAGGGCCAGCGAGTTGAGATCGTAGAGCGCGGAGAGATCGCCAACGATGGCCAGCGTCGGTCGGGCGCTGGCGCGCTGCACGCCGGCCGCAGTGGCGATCAGGCCATCGATGCCGCTGGCGCCGCGGTTGCTGTAGACCGGATACCCGGCCGGTAGCTGCGCCAGGGCGTCGATCAGGCGCACCACCAGGCTGTTGCCAACAAACAATTGGCCCTGCTCCGGCAGATAGCCCCGAATACGCTGCGCCAGCTGCGCTTCGCCAAAAGGCTCGTTGCTGGCGACCGCAGCCTGCCACGCCTGCCCGGCAAGCTGTGGGATCACCGTCGCCCACGGCTGGCGTTTCTCCGCCGGATGTAATTCGAGCCAGCGCTCAACGCTTGAGAGCAGACGGCGACCGCGGTGCTGCGCCGGGTCGAGGCGACCGGGCAGATTATCCACCAGCCAGTATTCATCCGGCTCGCAGGTCGCCTGCCACTGGAGCACGCGTTTGCCGGTCAGGCTGCTGCCGAGTTGCACGACGATCTGCGCCTGCGCCAGCTCGCTGACCGCTTTGCCGTTGCCCAGCCACAGGTCGGCGCACGGCAGCGGCTGCCCGGTCTGCGACAGGACATCGCCGATCAGCGGCCAGCCGAGGGTCTGCGCCCACTCAGCGACCTTTTTCCCTTCCGCGGCGCTCATTCTGCCCGCCACGACGACGCCGCGTTTTTGTCGCCAGAAGAACCAGTCGCGCTGCTTCTCGCTCTCTAACTGCAGCGCCTGGCGCAGCCAGGGTTTGTCGCTCTGCCACCAGTTGCCGAGCTGCTGCTGCCACTCCACGCCGGTCTCATCCATATCACCATACAGCGGTTCAGCGAACGGACAGTTAATATGCACCCCGCCGGCGTGCAGCGCCCCCAGCGCCTGGTCGATGGTTGAGACCAGCCAGCGGGCAGGAATATCCTGCGAGGGACGCGGCAAAGAAATCGTCTGCGCAGGATGGGAGGCAAACATCCCCGGCTGGCGGATAGCCTGGTTCGCGCCGCAGTCGATCAGCTCCGGCGGACGGTCGGCGGTTAACAGGATCAGCTTTTCACCGGTGAGCCCTGCCTCAATCAGCGCCGGATAGAGGTTTGCGGTGGCGGTCCCGGAGGTGACTATCACCGCCACCGGCTGCCGGCTGGCCTTCGCCAGTCCGAGCGCCAGGTGGCCGAGGCCGCGTTCGTCGAAATGGGTATGATGGATAAAGGCGCGGTTTTCCGCCGCCGCCAGGGTTAAGGGTGTCGAGCGCGAGCCCGGCGCGATGCAGATATGCTGCACGCCATGGCGCGTTAAAGCTTCCAGGATCACCGCCGCCCAGCGTCGGTTAAATGCGCTTACTGACATGAAATTGTCCGGTATCAAATATTGATGCTAAGTATAGATAAGGCAAAGTGACGTCGTTTTGATATGCATCGTCATTCAAGCTTTATGGACACAGCAGCGAGCGCAGCCCGGCCGCTTTGTTGTCTATCTCCTGCCACTCCTGCTGTGCATCAGAGCCGCTAACGATCCCCGCCCCGGCATACAGCCGCAGGGTGTCGTGGTTCACTTTCGCCGAACGCAGCGCCACGCAAAACTCGCTTTGCGCCAGTGACAGATACCCGGAGGACCCGGCGTACCATTCGCGGGAAAACGGTTCATGACGCTGAATGAACGCCAGCGCCGCCCGGCGCGGCAGGCCGGCCACCGCGGCGGTGGGCTGCAGCTGCAGCAGACAGCGGCTGTCGTCAGGCGCCGCCAGCTCGGTCCAGATGCAGCGTCGGAGATGCTGCACCTTACGCAGCCTCACCACCTGCGGCGGCAGGACGTCCAGCGTCGAGGCCTCACTCTGCAGGCGCTGGCAGATATCCTCTACCACCAGCATGTTTTCCCGCTGGTTTTTGTCGTCTTTCATCAACCAGTCGGCCAGTTGCTGCGCCTTCGCGTCTTCCTGATGGTTCGCGACGGTCCCCGCCAGCGCTTCGGTGCGCAGCAGCGCGCCGCGCCGGCGCCACAGCCGTTCCGGCGTGGAGCCGAAAAACGCCTGCCGGGCATTGAACGCCATCAGGAAATGAAAACAGTTAAGATTGCTGCGCCGGCTAGCCGCCATGATGCTCACGGCGTCCAGCGGGGCGGCAAACTGCAGGTCGGTTGCCCGCGCCAGCACTACTTTATCCATTTCACCGGCGCTGATCGCCTTAGTCGCCCGCGCAATCATTGCCTGCCATTGAGGATAGTCGGATGAGTGGCGCTCGCTCAGCAACGGCGGTATGGCGCCGGGAGTCGCCTGAGTGGTTGTCAGGCTGGCGAGAAACGCGCGGGCCGTCGCGGCATCCTCACGCAGGGAGATATCACTATGCAGCACCAGCCGCAGCACGGCCCTGCCGCCGCACCGGCGCCACTCCAGACGCGGCAGCGCCAGGCTGCCCTGCTGCGGTTCAAACGCATTCAGGCCGCAGATACGCAGATCCTGCCGGCCGGCCTGGCGTAAAAAGCGGTTCGCCGCGTCGAGCGAGAAAAAGGTTTTTACCGCCCCCAGCGTCGCCAGTTCCTCATCGCCATTGCGCTGCTGCCAGTAAAACTGCGGCCATTGCGCCTGCTGGCCACACCATAGTAGCGGATCGAAGGCATCATTCAGCGGAAAGGCAACATCGATAATTCGCGTGCCGGGCGAGTCTGGAAATGACTCGCCCAGGCCGTCTTGCAAACGGGCCAGCGCAGTGGAAACAGACAGCACGCAAACCTCCACGGTAGTAAAACCCCACATTATAAGGGGTTCGACGGCGGAATAGCAGTACCCATGATGAGGGAGCGGGTTTTATCTTACCCGCTCGCCGGACCAGAGCTACGTGTGGACGAGGGTGCAGAGGAGTCAGACAGCGCGCTTTTCTCGCGCCATGCCAATGTGGGGGATGCCATCCTCATCATAGACCTCAGTCACCGGCGTAAAACCAAAGTGGGCGTAAAAGGATTGCAGGTGCGCCTGCGCCCCGAGGTAAATCGCCTTTTGCGGCCAGTGCTGCTGACAGCTGGCCAGCGCCTGCTCCATCAGCTGATAGCCGAGCTTCGCACCACGGGCGGCGGGGCTGACGATGACCCGGCCAATCACCACCGGCGCAAACTCCTCTTCACTTTTGAGGATCCGCGCGTAGGCCATCAGTTCGCCATCGCGCCAGCCGAGCAGATGGCGATTTTCACCAACCAAATCATCGCCGTCGACATCCTGATAGACGCACTGCTGCTCTACGACAAAGACTTCACTGCGCAATTTCAGCAGCGCATACAGCTGGGGAACGGTGAGTTCACTATGGTGGAGATCCTGCCAGGTCATCATCTGCTGCTCCTTATTGATATACTGATACTTTGCGACTCGCCCTGAGGATACTGGACGATGGAATTAACTTTTTTGGGGACATCCGCCGGGGTGCCGACCCGCACGCGTAATATGACGTCGATAATACTGAATTTGCAACAGCCGACCCGCGCTGAAATGTGGTTGTTTGACTGCGGCGAAGGGACCCAGCATCAGTTTCTTCACACGCCCTACCATCCCGGCAAACTGAATAAGATTTTTATTACCCATCTGCACGGCGACCACCTGTTCGGCCTGCCCGGTCTGCTGTGCAGCCGCTCGATGCAGGGAAACTCTCTGCCCCTCACCCTCTACGGGCCAAAAGGACTCAAAGAGTTTGTTGAGACCGCGCTGCGCCTGAGCGGTTCGTGGACCGACTATCCGCTCACCATCATCGAAGTCGGCCCTGGTCTGGTGTTCGACGAAGAGGGCTATCGGGTCACCGCGTATCCGCTCAGCCATCCGGTGGAGTGCTATGGGTATCGCATTGCGCAGCATGACAAGCCCGGCACCCTCGACGCCGCCCAGCTGATTGCCGATGGCGTACCTCCCGGGCCGCTGTTCCATCAACTCAAGCGCGGACAGCGCGTCGAGCTGGCAGATGGCCGGGTCATCGACGGCAGCCGCTATCTGGGGCCAGCGACCCCGGGTAAAACGCTGGCCATCTTCGGCGATACCGCCCCCTGCCCGCAGGCGCTGGAGATGGCTCGCGGGGCGGATGTGATGGTCCACGAAACCACCCTTGAGCAGGCGATGGCGGAGAAAGCCAATAGCCGCGGCCACTCTTCCAGTCAGCAGACCGCGGCGCTTGCCAAAGAAGCGGGGGTCGGTACGCTGATCGCCACCCACTTTAGCTCGCGCTACGATGCCGAAGGCTGTCTGCGTATGCTGGCGGAATGCCGGGAGATTTTCCCTAACACGCTGCTGGCGGAAGACTTTATGGTCTACAAGATGGCGTAAAATCCGGGCATAAAAAAACCGCCATCCCGGCGGTTTTTTATTGAGTCAATCAACTTACATCAGCGGCGTCGCCAGCTGCACGATGCTAATCAGCGGCTGCGGCCAGATACCGAGCACCAGCACCAGCAGCGCGGAGATCAGCACCACGATACCGCCGGCGCTGTACTGCCAGTTTGACGGCGCATCGCGATTCAGTTGCTCCGGCGCGCTCAGGTACAGGCTCACTGCCACGCGCAGGTAGTAGTAGAGACCGATCGCCGAGCCGACAACCACCGCGGCAACCAGCCACCACAGATGCGCATGCACACCGACGGCCAGCACGTAGAACTTACCGATAAAGCCGAGGGTCATCGGGATGCCGGCCAGGGAGAGCATCATCACCGTCATCACAGCCGACAGGATCGGACGGTGCCAGAACAGGCCGCGGTAGGAGAACAGCGAGTCAGCATCCGGGCCGCGGTACGGGCTGGACATCAGGCTGACCACGCCGAACGCGCCGAGGCTGCTGAACAGGTAACCGGCCAGGTAAACGCCCACGGCTTCCATCGACATTTCACCGCTCTGCAGGGCAATCAGCGCCACCAGCAGATAGCCGAGATGGGAGATGGAAGAGTAACCGAGCAGGCGCTTAATGTTGGTCTGGCTCAGCGCCATCAGGTTACCGAAGATGATAGAGGCGAAGGCGATCAGGCCCAGCACCACGCGTACCGCTTCGCTGTTGCCCACCGGCATGTACAGGAACAGACGCATCACTACGCCGAAGATAGCGATCTTGCTGGCGGTCGCCAGGAAGGTGGAGACCGGCGCAGGCGCCCCCTGGTAAACGTCCGGCGTCCACAGGTGGAACGGCACCAGCGACAGTTTAAAGCCAAGACCGACGATCATCAGACCGAGGCCCGCCAGCAGCAGCGGCTCGTGCAGCATGTTGTCCGCCAGGCTTTTGCCCAGCGCGAGGAAGGACAGGTTGCCGGAGTTCGCATACACCAGCGCCATACCGAACAGCAGGAAGGACGAAGCTGCCGCGGAGAGGATGGTGTATTTGATGCTCGCTTCCAGCGAACGCTTCTGGCGGAAGGCGTAACCAACCAGGCCGAACAGCGGCAGCGAAATCAGCTCAATACCGAGGAACAGCGCCGCCAGATGATTCGCACCGGCCAGCAGAATGCCGCCCAGGGCGGCGATCAGCACCAGCAGGTAGAACTCTTCTTTGTTGTCCTTGTAACCCTCAAGCCACGGGTAGGCGAAAGTACAGGTCGCGAGGCTCGCCAGCAGCACCAGACCGGTGTAAAGCATGGCGTAGCCGTCAACGCGGATCAGCGGCGTGACGTCCATCGCCCCGTTCTGGCCGACGAACCAGAGCGAGACCAGCGCGGCGTTAAGTCCAAGAACCGACAGCGTGGCATTGAGAAAATGATTGCGTCGCCACGCAATGGAGAGCATCACAACCACCACCGTCAAGCCGACGATCAGCAGCGGTAGCAGTGCGATCAGTTGTTGTGGAGTTATTGTCATGGCGAATTACGGCCTTGTAGTAGAAACAGAATTAACAAACCACTGCTGAATGTTGCTCATCGCAGCATGCGAGGTGTCGAGGATCGGCTGCGGGAAGAAGCCCAACAGCACCAGCAGCACCACCAGCAGCAGGATGATAGACAGTTCACGCAGGGACATCCCCGGCAACTCTTTCGCCGCCACTTCGCTCTTCGCTTTACCGAAGTAAGCGCGATGTAACATCGACAGCGAGTAAACGGACGCGAATACCAGACCAAAGGTGGAGATGACGGTGATCGTCGGCACCACTTTATAGCTGCCGAACAGGATCATAAATTCGCCGACGAAGTTACCGGTGCCCGGCATCCCCAGGGTGGCGACAGCGAAGAACATCGACATCGCCGGCAGCCATTTAATTTTGCTCCACAAGCCGCCCATCTGGCGCATATCGCGGGTGTGCAGACGTTCGTACAGCTGGCCGCACAGAATGAACAGACCCGCCGCGGACAGACCGTGAGCAATCATCTGGATCACCGCTCCCTGATAGGCCAGCTGGCTGCCGGTGTAGATAGCAATCAGCACGAAGCCCATGTGGGACACGGAGGTGTAGGCGATCAGGCGTTTAATATCGGTCTGGGCGAAGGCCATCCACGCGCCGTAGAAGATACCAATCACGCCCAGCCACATGGCGATGGGCGCAAACTCGGCGGAGGCATTCGGGAACAGCGGCAGCGCAAAGCGCAGCAGACCGTAGGCGGCGGTTTTCAGCAGGATCCCCGCGAGGTCGACAGAGCCGGCGGTCGGCGCCTGGGAGTGAGCGTCCGGCAGCCAGCCATGCAGCGGCACCACCGGCATTTTCACCGCGAAGGCGATGAAGAAGCCGAGCATCAGCAGGTATTCCACGCCGTGAGACATTGGGGTTTTCAGCAGATCTTCATAGTTGAAGGTCCACACGCCGGTGGCGTTGAAGTGGACGAAGGCCAGCGCCAGAATGGCAATCAGCATCACCAGACCGCTCGCCTGGGTATAGATGAAGAACTTGGTGGCCGCTGTGATACGCGTTTTACCGTCCGAGGCTTTGTGGCCCCACAGCGCGATCAGGAAGTACATCGGCACCAACATCATTTCCCAGAAGAAGAAGAACAGGAACATGTCGATGGCGAGGAACACGCCGATAACGCCGCCCAGGATCCACATCAGGTTGAGGTGGAAGAAGCCCTGGTATTTTTCGATTTCACGCCACGAACAGAGCACCGCCAGCACGCCGAGGAGACCGGTCAGCACCACCATCAGCAGCGACAGGCCGTCGATCGCCAGATGGATGCTAATGCCGAAGCGTGGGATCCACGGCAGCACGAATTCCGACTGCCATTGCGGAATACCCGCGGATTGCGTCAGAGAATAGCCGCCCTGCATCCACAGCTGCAGGCCAAGCACCAGCGTCAGTCCCATGGTAATCAGCGCGATCCAGCGCGGCACTTTCACGCCAAAGCGTTCGGTCTGCCAGCACAGGAAGCCGCCGATAAAGGGAATTAATATTAGCCAGGGTAGTAACATGGCGATTTTTATTCCTTGTTAAAGTCCCGTTCAGGACCGATTTTCAACGAATTCGACTACATTCACGTTTGAGTGCGGTTTGTTGTGTCGGGTGGCGCTTCGCTTACCCGACCTACGGTCTCGTAGGCCCGGTAAGCGAAGCGCCACCGGGCAAAACCGCGCGATCAAATCAACGCAATACCATCAGCAGCGCCAGCACCACCACCGCGCCGATGCTCATTGAAGCCACATACCAGCGCAGATAACCGTTCTCGCTCACCAGCAGGCCTTTGCCTGCGAAGCGGGAAAGGATCGCCGAGATATTCATCAACGAGTTCAGCGGATCGCGTTTCAGCAGCCAGGCAATACCGAGGAATGGTTTTACGAACACCTTGTCGTATAACCAGTCGAAGCCCCAGGCATGGAACCACCAGGTACCGAAGAAGCGGCCAGGCGCACTGTTGGCGATGGAGGTCACCAGCGTGCGTTTGCCCAGCCACAGCCATGCAGCGATCAGAATCCCGGCAATGGCGATGATCCCGGAGGCAATCTCCAGCGTCATCACGCTACCGTGGGCGAGCTCAGTGGTCTGCGGCAGTACGCCTTCCAGCGGCGGCACAATCAGCGCGCCAACGAAGGTGGATAGTACCAGCAGCACAATCAGCGGCAGATGATGGGTAATCCCCTTCCCTGCGTGCGCGTGAATTTGCTCTTTACCGTGGAATACGATGAAAATCATCCGGAAGGTGTACAGCGAGGTCATAAAGGCGCCGACCAGGCCTGCCACCATCAGATTGATATGGCCATTGGCCATCGCGCCTGCCAGAATCTCATCCTTACTGAAGAAGCCTGCGGTGATAAGCGGCAGTGCGGACAGCGCCGCGCCCCCCACCAGGAAGCAGACGTATACCAGCGGAATCGATTTGCGCAGGCCGCCCATCTTGAAGATGTTCTGTTCGTGATGGCAGGCCAGAATGACCGAACCAGACGACAGGAACAGCAGCGCTTTAAAGAACGCGTGAGTCATCAGGTGGAAAATCGCCGCGTCCCATGCCTGCACGCCCAGCGCGAGGAACATGTAGCCAATCTGGCTCATGGTAGAGTAGGCGAGAACGCGTTTGATATCGGTCTGCACCAGCGCGGCGAAGCCCGCCAACACCAGGGTGACCGCCCCGACGATACCGACCAGATGCAGCACTTCCGGCGTCATCAGGAACAGGCCGTGGGTACGGGCGATCAGATAGACGCCCGCGGTGACCATGGTCGCGGCGTGGATCAGCGCAGAGACCGGCGTCGGACCCGCCATCGCATCGGCAAGCCACGTTTGCAGCGGCAGCTGGGCGGATTTACCGACCGCGCCGCCAAGCAGCATCAGCGTCGCCCACTGCAGCGTGGTGCTGCCGTTAGCGAAGTGCTGCGGCGCCAGCTCCACCATTTCGCGGAAGTTCAGGGTGCCCAGTTCGTTATAAAGAATGAACAGCGCGAAGGCGAGGAACACGTCGCCGACGCGGGTCACCACAAACGCTTTCATCGCTGCGGCGCCGTTCTTCGGATCGGTGTAGTAGAAACCGATCAGCAGGTAAGAACAGAGGCCCACGCCTTCCCAACCGAGGTACATCAGCAGCAGGTTATCGGCTAGTACCAGAACCACCATGCTGGCGATAAACAGGTTGGTATAGGCGAAGAAGCGGGAATATCCCTCTTCACCGCGCATGTACCAGGAGGCGAACATGTGGATCAGGAAGCCGACGCCGGTAACTACGGAGAGCATGGTCAGCGACAGGCCGTCCAACACCAGGTTGAAGCCGATGTTGAAATCACCGACCGACATCCAGGTCCACAGCGGCACGCTGACCGCCTGTTTGCCGTTAGCGAAAAAGTCGACGCCAACGTACGCGGTGACCAGCGCCGCCAGGCCTACCGAGCCCATGCCAACGGTGGCGGAAAGATTTTCCGACCAGCGCCCGCGGGAGAAGGCCAGCAGCACAAAGCCAATCAATGGCAAAAGAATGGTTAAGGCAAGCATGTTCATCCACGCAACTCACTTACTGAATCGATGTTCAGGTTCTGGCGGCGACGATGGAGCTGCAGCAGCAGCGCCAGGCCGATACTCGCTTCCGCAGCCGCGAGGCTGATGGCGAGGATATACATTATCTGACCATCTGCCTGACCCCAGTAGCTACCCGCCACCACAAAGGCCAGCGCGGCGGCGTTAATCATGATTTCCAGGCTAATCAACATAAACAGCAGATTGCGGCGGATCACCAGCCCCGTCAGACCAAGCACAAACAGGATGGCCGCGAGGATCAGTCCATGTGTTAAGGGGATCATGCGTGTTCCTCCGTTTTTCGTTTGTCGCTGTCGTTCAGACGGTTGCTCAGCACCTCGCCGGCGCGCTCTTCGCGGCCAATGTGGAAGGCAACCACCAGGCCCGCCAGCAGCAGCATGGAGGCCAGCTCCACCGCCAGGACGTACGGCCCAAACAGCGCAATGCCCACTTCTTTGGCGTTAATCGCCGCACCGTCGATACCCTGGTCGTTAATGCCCAGGATGGCGTAAACGATAACCACCAGCAGCACCGCGGAGAGGATGGCCGGGCCAATCCAGATCCCCGGCTGCAGCCACTTGCGCTCCTGTTCGATCTCGGTGCCGCCCAGGTTGAGCATCATCACCACGAAGACGAACAGCACCATAATGGCCCCGGCGTAGACGATGATTTCCAGCGCTCCGGCGAAGTACGCGCCCAGCGAGAAGAACACCCCGGCAATCGCCAGCAGCGAAATAATCAGGTACAGCAGCGCATGCACCGGATTGGTGTGGGTGACGACCCGCAAGGTTGCGAGGATGGCTATCAGGCCACAGATATAAAAAGCGAATTCCATTGCCCCTCTCCTTACGGTAACAGGCTCTTGACGTCGATTGGCTTAGCTTCATTTTCCGCTTCGCCCTTATCTTTGCCGTCGATTGCCATACCCGCCATCCGGTAGAAGTTATATTCCGGGTATTTGCCCGGACCGGAAATCAGCAGATCCTCTTTTTCGTACACCAGATCCTGACGCTTGTATTCACCCAGCTCGAAGTCCGGGGTCAACTGGATCGCCGTGGTCGGGCACGCTTCTTCGCACAGGCCGCAGAAGATGCAACGTGAGAAGTTGATGCGGAAGAACTCCGGATACCAGCGGCCGTCTACCGTCTCTGCTTTCTGCAGCGAGATACAGCCCACCGGGCAGGCTACCGCACACAGGTTACAGGCGACGCAGCGCTCTGCACCGTCCGGATCGCGGGTCAGCACGATGCGGCCGCGATAGCGCGGCGGCAGGTAGACCGGCTCTTCCGGATACATCCGGGTTTCACGTTTGGCGAAGGCATGCAGGCCAATCATCCAGATACTACGGACCTGGGTGCCGAACCCCACCAATAATTCTTTTAAGGTCATGTTCAATTCACCCCTTATTGCGCCTGCCAGAGAATGACAGCCGCCGTTACCAACAAGTTGACCAGCGTTAACGGCAGGCATACTTTCCAGCCAAAGGACATTACCTGGTCATAGCGCGGACGCGGTAATGATGCGCGGATCAAAATGAACATCATCATGAAGAACGCGGTTTTCAGCGCGAACCAGATGAAAGGAGGTAACCACGGGCCATTCCAGCCGCCGAAGAACAGCGTGACGATCAGCGCTGAAACGGTGACGATACCGATGTATTCCCCGACGAAGAACAGACCGAATTTCATGCCGGAATATTCAATGTGGTAACCATCGGCCAGTTCCTGCTCCGCTTCCGGCTGGTCGAACGGGTGACGGTGACACACCGCCACGCCGGCGATGGCGAAAGTCACGAAGCCGAAGAACTGCGGGATAACGTTCCACAGATGCGCCTGGTTGTTAACGATATCGGTCATATTGAATGACCCCGCCTGCGCCACCACGCCCATCAGGGAGAGACCGAGAAACACTTCGTAGCTCAGGGTCTGCGCGGAAGCACGCATCGCCCCCAGCAGCGAGTATTTGTTATTGCTCGACCAACCGGCGAACAGCACCGCGTAGACCGCCAGGCCTGCCATCATCAGGAAGAAGAGGATGCCGATGTTCAGGTCGGCCACCACCCACGTCGGGCTAACCGGCACGATAGCGAAGGCCAGCAGCAGCGAGGTAAAGGCGATAACCGGCGCCAGAGTAAAGATCACGCGATCGGAGAAGCGCGGGATCCAGTCCTCTTTAAAGAACATCTTGATCATGTCGGCGACCAGCTGCAGCGAACCGCCCCAGCCGACGCGGTTAGGTCCGTAGCGGTTCTGGAACAAGCCGAGCAGACGACGCTCGCCGAAGCTCATGAACGCGCCGCAGGTGACAACCACCAGCAGAATGACCACGGCCTTCAGGATGCTTAACAGAATGTCGATAAGATCCGGCGTTAACCAGCTCATGCTTTCGCCTCCTGCAGTGAATCAATACGCGATCCGGTCAGCACCGGCGCAATGCCCGGCATGCCCATCGGTAAGCCAACCTGTCCCGCGGTCAGGCCTTCAGAGATAACCAGCGGCAGACGCAGGGTCTGGCCTTCCACGCTAAAGGAGAGCATTGCCCCTGGGTTGACGCCAAGCTTCGCGGCATCCGCCGGGTTCAGCTTGATGTACGGCTCAGGCATCCGGCTCTGGAACACCGGCGCGCGCTGAGACAGCTCATCGCTGCCGAACAGATGGTAGTACGGCGCAATTCGCCATTTGCCCTCTTCCGCCTGGAAGCTGGCCGGCACCGCCGTGAAGTACTCCAGTCCGCTGGCGGACGCTTCAAACAGACGAACGCCCGGATCGCCGTGGCGCAGTTTCCCGCCCACTTCATCCTGGAACTTGTTCCATGCCTGCGGGGAGTTCCAGCCCGGCGCCCAGGCGAACGGGATCTGCGAACGCGGGGCGGACGGCTGGTTGTTCCCTTCCATGGAGAAGGCGAACATCGTGTCTTTATCCTGCGGCTGACGCGGCTCGTGCACGCTGATGTTAGCGCGCATCGCCGTGCGGCCGCTGTAGCGGTGCGGTTCACGCGCCAGCTTCTGGCCGCGAATGCGGAAGGTCGCATCCGGCGCGGCGTCTTTAATGCCCGCCAGCTGCGGCAGCGCGGCAATCGCCGCATCAATGACGTGGTCCAGCTGAGTCCAGTCAACCTGACGGTTGTTGACGGTGCTGTGCAGCGAATGCAGCCAGCGCCAGCTTTCCAGCATTACGGTTTTCGCGTCGTAGTAAGCCGGATCGTAAACCTGGAAGAAACGTTGGGCGCGGCCTTCGTTGTTCACCACGGTACCGTCGCTTTCCGCAAAGCTTGCCGCGGAGAGCACCAGGTGCGCTTTGTCCATAATCGCGGTGCGCTGATGATCCACCACCATCACCAGCGGCGCTTTCGCCAGCGCAGCGTCAACGCGCGCGGCGGAAGCATGACGGTGAAGGTCGTTTTCCAGCACGATAACCGCGTCTGCGGCGCCGCTTTCCAGTTCGTCCAGCGCCTCTTCAAGCGAGCCGCCGCCGATCATGCCCAGTCCGACGCTGTTAACCGCCCGGGCGACCATGGTCACCCCGACATCGGCGCCGCGGCCTTTCAGAGCTTTCGCCACGTTAGCGGCGGCCTGGATGATCTCCATGCTGCCGGCGTTGGTCCCGGAGATGATCAGCGGTTTTTTCGCCCCGGCCAGCGCCTGAACGATAACGTCGACTTTACCCTGCAGGTCCTGGCTCAGGCCGTCAACCGCCGGCGCGCTGTCGTCCAGCGCATGGGCAATAGCAAAGCCGAGACGCGCCTGATCTTCTACCGGCGCGCGGTAGGTCCACGCCGCGATGTCATCCAGGCGGGTGTCATCGACGTTGGTGACGAATAGCGGGTGCTTGGCGCGCTGGCCGATGTTGAGGATCGCGGCGATCTGCCAGTCGGCCACTTTCTGCGCCGCCGCCATTTCGCGTGCTTTCCCTTTCACTGCCTGGCGTACCGCCAGGGCCACGCGCGCGCCGGTCTGGGTAATGTCTTCGCCCAGCACCAGTACCGCATCGTAGGATTCGATATCGCGCAGGCTTGGCGTGTGGATCCCGCCCTCGCGCAGCACTTTCAGCATCATCTGCAGGCGCGCTTGTTCGCCTTTGGCGATGCCGGTATAGAAGTTGTCGGCGCCCACCAGCTCGCGCAGCGCGAAGTTGCTTTCAATGCTGGCGCGCGGGGAGCCGATGCCGATCACTTTCTTCGACTGGCGCAGGATATCCGCCGCCCCCTGCATCGCCTGCTCGGCGTTAAGGGTGATCAGATCGTCGCCGCGGCGCTGTACCGGCTGACGCGGACGGTCTTTCAGGTTCACGTAGCCATAGCCGAAACGACCGCGGTCGCAGAGGAAGTAGCGGTTCACGGTACCGTTATAGCGGTTTTCGATACGACGCAACTCGCCATAGCGTTCGCCCGGGCTGATGTTACAGCCGATGGAACACTGCTGGCAGATGCTCGGCGCAAACTGCATGTCCCACTTACGGTTATAGCGCTCGGAGTGGGTTTTGTCGGTGAAAACGCCGGTCGGGCAGACTTCCACCAGGTTGCCGGAGAACTCGCTCTCCAGGGTGCCATCTTCCGGGCGGCCGAAGTAGACGTTGTCGTGCGCGCCATAGACGCCCAGATCGGTGCCGTCGGCATAATCTTTGTAGTAGCGCACGCAGCGGTAGCAGGCGATGCAGCGGTTCATTTCGTGCGAAATAAACGGCCCCAGATCCTGATTGCGGTGGGTACGCTTGGTGAAACGATAGCGGCGGAAGCTATGACCGGTCATCACCGTCATATCCTGCAGGTGGCAGTTGCCGCCCTCTTCGCAGACCGGGCAGTCGTGCGGGTGGTTAGTCATCAACCACTCCACCACGCTTTCGCGGAACTGCTTCGCTTCGCTGTCGTCGATAGAAATAAAGGTGCCGTCGGATGCCGGAGTCATACAGGACATCACCAGGCGACCACGCGTGTCTTCCGCGTTCTGATATTGCTTCACCGCACACTGGCGGCAAGCACCGACGCTCCCTAGCGCCGGGTGCCAGCAAAAGTAGGGAATATCAAGACCAAGAGAGAGACAAGCCTCTAGCAGGTTGTCCGCCCCGTTGACCTCGTATTCTTTGCCGTCTACATGAATCGTAGCCATTTGCGTGCTTCCAAAAATAAAAAACCTTTAGATTACCAGCGCGTCTTAAGCAGGTTCGGCTGAATCCCGTTGATTGCATGGGTATTGCTGAACTGCTGCTTAATGCCAGCCTCGAATTCTTCGCGGAAATATTTAATCGCGCTCTGTAGCGGCTCGACCGCGCCCGGCGCGTGCGCGCAGAAGGTTTTACCCGGGCCCAGGAATCGACACAGTTGCTCAAGGGTTTCGATATCGCCAGGCTGGCCTTCGCCGCGCTCCAGGGCGCGCAGGATCTTCACGCTCCACGGCAGACCATCGCGGCACGGCGTACACCAGCCGCAGGACTCGCGGGCAAAGAACTCTTCAAGGTTACGCACCAGCGAGACCATGTTGATCTCGTGGTCAACGGCCATCGCCAGCGAGGTGCCCAGACGGCTGCCCGCTTTACCAATGCTTTCGAATTCCATCGGCAGATCGAGGTGCGCTTCGGTGAGGAAGTCGGTCCCTGCTCCGCCCGGTTGCCAGGCTTTAAACTTCAGGCCATCGCGCATACCGCCGGCGTAATCTTCGAGGATCTCGCGGGCAGTGGTGCCGAACGGCAGCTCCCAGACGCCCGGATTCTTCACCCGGCCGGAGAAGCCCATCAGCTTGGTGCCAGCATCTTTGCTGGTGGAAATGTTCTGGTACCACTCGACGCCGTTGGCGAGGATCGCTGGCACGTTGCACAGGGTTTCTACGTTGTTGACGCAGGTCGGCTTGCCCCAGACGCCGGAGCTCGCCGGGAACGGCGGCTTGGATCGCGGGTTGGCGCGGCGGCCTTCCAGGGAGTTGATCAGCGCCGTCTCTTCGCCGCAGATATAGCGCCCTGCCCCGGTGTGCACGAACAGCTCGAAGTCAAACCCGGTGCCGAGGATGTTTTTCCCCAACAGACCCGCTTCGGTGGCTTCGGCAATCGCGCGACGCAGATGCTGGGCCGCTTCAATATATTCTCCGCGCAGGAAGATGTAGCCGCGGTACGCTTTCAGCGCAAACGCGGAGATCAGCATGCCTTCCACCAGCAGGTGCGGCAGCTGCTCCATCAGCAGGCGGTCTTTATAGGTGCCCGGCTCCATTTCATCGGCGTTACACAGCAGGTAACGGATGTTCATGGATTCGTCTTTCGGCATCAGGCTCCACTTCAGACCAGTGGAGAAGCCCGCGCCGCCGCGCCCTTTCAGGCCAGCGTCTTTTACCGCCGTGACAATCTCATCCGGGGCCATCCCGGTCAGGGCTTTACGCGCCCCTTCATAGCCATTTTTACTGCGATACTCGTCCAGCCACACCGGCTGCTTGTCGTCGCGCAGGCGCCAGGTGAGCGGATGCGTTTCCGCAGTACGAATTACGGTTTTCATTTGTACTGCTCCAGCAGGTCAGGAATTGCCTCCGGCGTCAGATGGCTGTGAGTATCCTCATCAATCATCATGGTCGGTCCCTTGTCGCAGTTACCCAGGCAGCAGGTCGGCAGCAGGGTAAAGCGGCCATCAAAGGTGGTCTGCCCCGGCTTGATATTCAGTTTCTTCTCAATGGCGGCCTGAATACCCTGATAGCCGGTGATGTGGCATACCACGCTGTCGCAGTAGCGGATCACGTGACGGCCAACCGGCTGGCGGAAAATCTGGCTGTAGAACGTCGCCACGCCTTCCACGTCGCTGGCCGGGATCCCCAGCACATCGGCGATGGCGTAGATCGCGCCATCCGGCACCCAGCCGCGCTGTTTCTGAACGATTTTCAGCGCTTCGATGGACGCCGCACGCGGGTCTTCGTAGTGGTGCTTCTCGTGCTCAATAGCCTCACGCTCTGCCGCACTCAGCTCAAAAGCCTCGGTTTGTGGTTGTTGATTCTCGTGCATAATTAGCGGTCCACGTCTGACATAACAAAATCGATACTACCCAGATAGACGATCAGGTCGGATACCAGGCTGCCGCGGATCGCCGACGGGATCTGCTGCAGGTGCGCAAAGCTCGGCGTACGGACGCGGGTGCGGTAGCTCATGGTGCTGCCGTCGCTGGTCAGGTAGTAACTGTTGATCCCTTTGGTCGCCTCAATCATCTGGAAAGATTCGTTGGCCGGCATCACCGGGCCCCACGATACCTGCAGGAAGTGGGTGATCAGGGTTTCGATATGCTGCAGCGTGCGCTCTTTCGGCGGCGGCGTGGTCAGCGGGTGATCCGCTTTGAACGGGCCTTCCGGCATGTTATCGAGGCACTGCTGAAGAATGCGCAGGCTCTGGCGCAGCTCTTCTACTTTCAGCATCACGCGGGTGTAGCAGTCTGAGACGCCCCCCCCGGTCGGGACTTCGAAGTCGAAGTTTTCATAGCCAGAGTAAGGACGCCATTTACGCACGTCGAAGTCGATACCGGTGGCGCGCAGGCCTGCGCCGGTGGTGCCCCACTCCAGCGCCTCTTTGGCGGTATAGGCTGCCACGCCGACGGAACGGCCTTTCAGAATGGTGTTGCGCAGGGCGGCCTTCTCATAGGAGTCCAGACGCTTCGGCATCCACTCGAGGAACTCACGCAGCAGGCGATCCCAGCCACGCGGCAGATCGTGCGCGACGCCGCCGATGCGGAACCACGCCGGGTGCATACGGAACCCGGTAATCGCTTCCACCAGATCGTAAATTTTCTGCCGATCGGTAAAGGCGAAGAAGACCGGCGTCATCGCGCCGACGTCCTGAATAAAGGTCGAGATATACAGCAGGTGGCTGTTGATGCGGAACAGCTCGGAGAGCATCACGCGGATCACGTTCACGCGATCCGGTACGGTGATCCCAGCCAGTTTTTCCACCGCCAGCACGTACGGCATCTCGTTGACGCAGCCGCCGAGATATTCAATACGGTCGGTATACGGGATGTAGCTGTGCCAGGACTGACGCTCGCCCATCTTCTCGGCGCCGCGGTGGTGATAACCGATATCCGGTACGCAGTCGACGATCTCTTCGCCGTCCAGTTGCAGAATAATGCGGAACGCACCATGCGCCGATGGATGGTTCGGACCGAGGTTGAGGAACATGAAGTCCTCGTTGTCGGTGCCGCGCTTCATGCCCCACTCTTCCGGTTTAAAGGTCAGCGCCTCCATCTCCAGATCCTGTTTGGCTTTGGTCAGCTCAAACGGGTCGAACTCGGTGGCACGCGCCGGATAATCTTTACGCAGCGGGTGACCTTCCCAGGTCGGCGGCATCATGATGCGACGCAGGTTCGGGTGACCATCGAAGGTAATGCCAAACATTTCCCAGGTTTCACGCTCATACCAGTTGGCGTTGGGGAACAGTTTGGTGAAGGTCGGCAGATGCAGATCGTTTTCCGACAGCGCCACCTTGAGCATGATGTCGCGGTTGCGATCGATGGAGATCAGGTGATAGAAAACGGAAAAATCCGCGGCGGGCAGGCCATCGCGGTGCGTGCGCAGACGTTCGTCCATGCCGTGCAGGTCAAACAGCATCACGTAAGGCTTCGGCAATTTCTTCAGGAAATCACCCACCTCCAGCAGCTGTTCACGCTTCACCCATACCACCGGTACGCCGGTACGGGTTGGCTGAACGGTAAAGGCATCCGGCCCAAAGCGGTTGCGCAGTTCGCCAATCACCGGGTCATCAAGGTGATCGCGGGTTTGCCAGGCTGGTGCGGCGTCATGCGCGGTTAAATCGGTCATATTGTTCACCATTGCAAAAGGTCCGTGGTGACTGCCGGCGAGACTTCGCGCTGTTGTAGATTGATTTGCGAAGTGGTTCTCCCGCCCGCAGGCGCAAATTAAATCTCGTCCGGCGTCCGCAGATTGGTCACTGCAATACGTTCGCCGCGTTTACGCTCGCGTTCCGACTGCATATTGGCGCGATAAACGCCCTGATCGCCAACCACCCATGAGAGCGGACGACGTTCTTTACCAATGGACTCCTGCAGCAGCATCAGCGCCTGCATATAGGCCTCCGGACGCGGCGGGCAGCCCGGGATGTACACATCGACCGGAATGAATTTATCCACGCCCTGGACGACGGAATAGATGTCGTACATCCCGCCTGAGTTGGCGCAGGCGCCCATGGAGATCACCCACTTCGGCTCCAGCATCTGATCGTAGAGACGCTGAATAACCGGCGCCATTTTGGTAAAGCAGGTTCCCGCGACCACCATCAGGTCCGCCTGACGCGGAGAGGCGCGCAGAACTTCTGCCCCAAAACGCGCAACGTCATGCACCGCAGTGAATGACGTCACCATTTCCACATAACAGCAAGAAAGGCCGAAGTTGTACGGCCAAATTGAGTTCTTACGGCCCCAGTTCACCATGTCATGCAGCGCGTGTTCGAGTTTCCCCATATACACGCTTTTATTGACTTCCTGCTCCAGAGGATCGGTAACGATCTCCTGTTTCTGCAGGGGGTAACGGTCGTTCTCACCGTTAGGATCTATGCGGGTGAGCGTATAATCCATCTTATTGCCTCGCTTTTACTGCATATGACGGTTAGTGGGACTGTCTGTTTCCGGGTTAACCAGCGTGCGACGGGAACGCGCAGGCGTCCAGTCCAGTGCGCCGATGCGAACGAGATAAACCAGACCAGCCAGTAGCACTAAAATGAAAATTGCGGCTTCCACAAAGCCGACCCAGCCGCTCTCGCGGATAGAGGTCGACCATGCGTAGAGATACAGGGCTTCCACGTCGAAGATAACGAAGAACATGGCAACCAGATAAAACTTCGCAGAAAGACGTAAGCGGGCCGAACCGACGGAGTCGATCCCCGATTCAAACGGCGTGTTTTTACTACGCGCGCGCGCGCGACCGCCAAGGTACCAGCCGCCGACGAGCATGAGGCAGCACAGGCCGATAGCGATGATGAGAAATATAGCGAATGCCCAATGATGAGCGATGACTTCAGTGGATGTTGACATACGCATTGCTTAACCAAAAAAGTGTAGCGCCAAAACCCTCTGCTCTTACTGGCAGATGAACGCCACAGCGTTTCACGGGAGGAATAAAAAATAACCGTGCAAAAAAGCGTCCCTGGTCGATGTGAGAAGCCCAGATGCCGTGGCTTTTTACCCCTTTCTTTAACCTTTTGTCAACTTTAACAAAAGTTTTCATAACATTAATTTACATTGGAATCTTTTCATTAACATTAAATGCCCTTTTCTGCGAAATAACCTTGCATACTGTTCGGTTTTAGTGTTGTTGAATCGTGTCCGTTTCCGTCGTAAATCAAAAATCCCTTCTATTTTGACAGGATTTAGCCTCGATTCCTCCCCCCAAAGAGGGGTATTTTCTTGATCTGCGACACGGTTTTGTTAATTACCCCAGGAAATCGGCAACAATCCATCCGGTTTTTTAACATTAGCAGGAAGTGTTGAAAGTGCAGGGAAAAGTCGACAAGCTGAGCGCCTTGTCACGCCAATACGCTGATTTTTCTGCAAAGAAATACAAAAAAGATTCAAAACATCAATAAGAGTGCAAAAAAAAGAGCCGCCAGGCGGGAAACCAACTCCTGAGGCTCTTTTTGGGCACTTACATTCTGTTACCAGTTTTTGTGATCTTTGTTAGCAAGAATACCCTTACAAAACCAAGGCATTTCCTCCCTCTTCCGGAGTAAGTGCTGTGCCCGTTTCCCAGGGATGGATCTCCTGGCTCAGAGACTGAAAAATCGCCTGCGGCAGTTCGCTCACCGTCCGCGGATTGCAGCTGACGACGTACCGGGTGTCCGGCAACGCCGGTAACCCCTCACTGATGCCAGCCACGCGTAGATCCGGGCTCATCATTTCGACCGGGCGCGCCGTCACGCCCAGCCCGGCCTTCACCGCCGCTTTCACGCCCGATAGCGAGGAAGCTCCGTGGGCCAGATGCCAACTGACGCGAGCAGTTTCCAGCGCGGCGATAATATCCTGGCGGAATGGGCTTGGCTCTTCGAGCAGGATCAGGGGGATAGATTCCCCCTTCGCCAGCACATATTCCGCTGCACAATACCAGAGAGTAGGTGATGTTCTCAGGGTAAAAGAGGTAAAGCCGGGAGGCTGATGGGTGGTCAACGCCAGATCGACCAGCCCCTCGGCCAACATCTCCATGATGGCGGCATGGGGGTGAACTTTGATCTCCAACGTCATTCTGGGATAGAAACAGCCGATGCGGTTTAACAAAAACGGCAGGATGGTGTCAGCCGTTTCTTCTGACGCGCCGATGCTCAGAGCCCCCTGCAGGCTGCCATACATCAGCGACATACAGGCTTCATCGTTAAAACGGAGAATTTTGCGGGCATAGCCCAGCAGCTGGATCCCCTGCTCGGTCAGCAGCTTATTGCGGCCGTGGCGGGCGAAAAGCTCTTTGCCCACCAGCTGTTCCAGGCGTTGCATTTGCTGACTGACCGCGGACTGAGTGCGACACACTGCGGCGGCGGCGGCGGCAAAAGTGTTCAAATCAGCGACCGCGACAAAGGTACGCAGCAGATCGAGATCGAGGTTGAGTATGGGACGTGTTGTATTAATCATCTTTCTTCACTTACAGGTGGCTAACGCTGACCTGCCTTGTTGATGCTTTACGCCAGGTTTCCGGCTATTCCCTGAGTCTCGTGCTCACCGTCTGACGGCGGATAAACAACTGGACGAACGTTATTACATGCCAAAGTACTCGTCTGGGCAAATGCGCAGAACTGCGGAGTAATATATTGTTCGTATTTCTCATTATTATTTATTACCACGACCAGCCAGGCGCCATACGTCGCCGCGGGAACCCGGTCAGTGATGCTGAGAAAATCGCTCTTCTGGCGTAACTTTCCGGCAGAAAAGGAACAATAAAATCCTGTAATAACAATATATTAAATCTCAATGCAACCGCAGTTCTTGGCGGTTAACACGGATATTAACGGTGATATTCTAACCTATCCCCCTCCTTTTTATAAGCCTTAATAAGGATTAACTGAGACAATTTTAAATTTTTTTCAACATTTTATATTAATTAACAAACCTCAGATTATTACCCGCTAAAAATAATAATAATGTGGTCGCACGCTGTTTTTTATTAAAATTATTTAACATCAAAATTACAAGCCAATCGCGCTTGTATGCAGGATAGCGTTTTTTAGCGACTCCCCCTCCTCCCTCCCCATATTACCGGGCAAACAAACGAGATAAATGATGGCAAAATCGCTACTAAATCTATATTTACGACCAAAAAATCGACATAAAAAGGCATAAGCCACAGACCAAATCCGCAATCGGTAGATAAATCAATTGCGCTTAAAATCCGGCGTCAGCAAAATCTTCTCCTGCAAAGCCTTCAAAACAGCGGGGAGGGGGAGTACATTGTTCCGTGCTGACTTCCACGGCAGGGAGTGGCGATAACAGCTAAAAGGTCAAGATTCATGTCCCCCATCGAAAAATCCAGCAAGTTAGAGAACGTCTGTTATGACATCCGCGGCCCGGTTCTGAAAGAAGCCAAACGTCTTGAAGAAGAAGGCAATAAGGTTCTGAAACTGAACATCGGCAACCCGGCGCCATTCGGCTTCGAGGCCCCTGACGAGATCCTCGTCGACGTCATCCGCAATTTGCCTACCGCCCAGGGTTACTGCGATTCGAAAGGATTGTACTCGGCGCGTAAAGCTATCATGCAGCATTACCAGGCCCGGGGTATGCGCGATGTCACGGTGGAAGACATCTATATCGGCAACGGCGTGTCCGAACTGATTGTGCAGGCGATGCAGGCGCTGTTAAACAGCGGCGATGAGATGCTGGTTCCCGCCCCGGACTACCCGCTGTGGACGGCGGCGGTGTCGCTTTCCAGCGGCAAAGCGGTGCACTATCTGTGTGACGAATCCTCTGACTGGTTCCCGGATCTGGACGACATCCGCGCAAAAATCACACCGCGCACCCGCGGGATCGTGATCATTAACCCTAACAACCCCACCGGCGCGGTCTATTCCAAAGAATTGCTGCAAGAGATCGTGGAGATCGCTCGTCAGCATAATCTGATCATTTTCGCCGATGAAATTTACGACAAGATCCTCTACGACGAAGCCCAGCATCACTCTATTGCCGCCCTGGCGCCGGACCTGCTGACGGTGACCTTTAACGGATTGTCGAAAACCTACCGCGTTGCCGGCTTCCGTCAAGGCTGGATGGTGCTGAATGGCCCGAAAAAACACGCGAAGGGCTATATCGAAGGGCTGGAGATGCTGGCTTCAATGCGTCTTTGCGCCAACGTGCCGGCCCAGCATGCTATCCAGACGGCGCTGGGCGGCTATCAGAGCATCAGCGAATTCATCATCCCCGGCGGACGCCTGTATGAACAACGCAACCGCGCCTGGGAGCTTATCAACGATATTCCGGGCGTCTCCTGCGTGAAGCCAAAAGGCGCGCTGTATATGTTCCCGAAAATCGACGCCAAACGCTTCAATATTCATGACGACCAGAAAATGGTGCTCGACTTCCTGCTGCAGGAGAAAGTCCTGCTGGTGCAAGGCACCGCCTTTAACTGGCCGTGGCCGGATCACGTACGCATCGTGACCCTGCCGCGCGAAGACGACCTGGAGATGGCTATCTCCCGCTTTGGCCGCTTCCTCTCCGGCTACCATCAGCTTTAATCGCGCCGCCGCCGGCATTTGCATCCGGCGGCGATCCCTGCGCACAATGGAACCCGATGTTGTCACTGATTAAGGGTCCCTATGAGTCAGAGTCATTTCTTTGCCCACCTCTCCCGCCTGAAACTGATTAACCGCTGGCCGCTGATGCGCAACGTGCGCACCGAAAATGTCTCCGAACACAGCCTGCAGGTGGCGATGGTCGCCCACGCGCTGGCGGCGATTAAAAACCGCAAATTTGGCGGCCAGGTCAACGCCGAGCGTATCGCCCTGCTGGCGATGTACCATGACGCCTCGGAAGTACTAACTGGCGATCTCCCTACTCCGGTGAAATATTTCAACTCCCAGATTGCCCAGGAATATAAGGCAATTGAAAAAATTGCTCAGCAAAAGCTGGTGGATATGGTCCCTGACGAGCTGCGCGATATTTTCGAGCCGCTGATTGATGAGCATCACTACAGTGAGGAAGAGCAGTCGATCGTTAAACAGGCTGACGCCCTCTGCGCTTACCTGAAGTGCCTCGAAGAGCTGTCTGCAGGCAATAACGAATTTCTGCTGGCCAAAGGTCGGCTGGAAAAGACCCTGGCATCGCGGCGCAGCGCGGAGATGGATTACTTTATGCAAGTGTTCGTCCCAAGCTTCCAGCTGTCGCTGGACGAAATTAGCCAAGATTCGCCGCTGTAAGGTTCTGGCCGGGCGGCGGTTGTGCTCTACCCGGCCAGAATATCTTAAAACGGAAACAGTACCGGGATTAGCAGGACGCAGACCACCATCACCAGTATGGTAAAGGGCACGCCTATTTTGACAAAATCGCTAAATGAGTACTTGCCCGGGCCAAGCACCAGGGTATTAACCGGCGAGGAGACCGGGGTCATAAACGCCGCCGAAGCCGCCATCGCCACCACCATGGCAAAAGGATAGGGTGAGACGCCCATTGACTTCGCCGCCGCTAAGGCAATAGGCGCCATCAGCACCGCCGTGGCGGTGTTTGAGATAAACAGCCCAATCGCCGCGCACATCACGAACAGGCAGCCGAGCATCAGATAAGGCCCCTCGCCTCCGGCGACATCCATCAGTCCCTTCACCACCAGATCCACCCCGCCGGTTTTTTGCAGCGCCAGGGCAAACGGCATCATCCCAACAATCAAAATAATGCTCGGCCAGTGGATCGCCTTGTAGGCGCTTTCGGCATTGATGCAGCGGAATTTGCCCATCAGCAGACAGGCGATAATCGCGGCAATCGGGTTGGGAATTTCATCGGTGAGCATCAGGGCTACCATCAGCACCAGGCAGAAAATCGCATGCGGAGCCTGGCTGTGGGCCGGCGAAGCGTCATCGACCTCAACCGGCATATTGAGCACCACGAAATCCCGGCCGCGCTTCGCCAGCAGGGCAATTTGCCGCCAGTTGCCGACCACCAGCAGGATATCGCCGAGCTGCAGCGGCTCGTCGACCACCGAACCATCCATCGCTTTGCCATCGCGCTTCATGCCGACGATATTGAGACCAAACCGGGTGCGGAAGGCTATCTCACGCACCGTTTTGCCCATCATCTCTGAATCCGGGATCAGCGCCACCTCCGCCATCCCCACATCCAGCGCCTGATCGGCAAAATACTCGCCGCGCAATACCATCGGCTCAAGCATTTGCTCGCCGCAGAACTGGCGTAAATCGACATCGGAGGCGGACATATCGATCAGCAGGACGTCGCGGGCGCGAAATTCCGATACCCCGTTGACGTTGACAATTACCCGGCGGAACCGCCGCCAGCGTTCAACGCCGATCACGTTGGCGCAGTAGCGCTCACGCAGCTTTAAATCATCCAGCCGCTGACCGATCATCGGCGAACCCGGGCGGATGGCCAGCCGGCGAGCGCGGCCGGTGAGGTGATATTCGCGGATCAAATCGCGGAAGGTGCTTCTTTTTCGCCCATCGCGTGCGGAGTCGCCATTATCCGTCTTCAGCATAAAGCGCACCGCCAGCATATAGACGATGCCCAGGATCAGCACCACCAGGCCAATCGGCGTGACGCTGAAAAAGCTGAAGCCGTGCAGTCCCTCGCGCAGCAATTCACTGTTGACCACCAGGTTGGGCGGCGTCGCCACCAGGGTCATCATCCCGCTGATAAGCCCGGCGAAGCTCAGCGGCATCATCAGCCGCGATGGCGAGGTATTCATCCGCGCCGAGACGCTAAGTACCACCGGGATGAAAATGGCGACCACCCCGGTGGAGCTCATAAACGCGCCCAGACCGGCGACGGTGAGCATCAGGTAGATCAGCATTTTGGTTTCGCTGTTCCCCGCCACGCTCACCAGCCATGCCCCCATTTTGGTGGCGACTCCGGTGCGCACCAGGCCATCGCCGATAATAAACAGGGCGGCAATCAGGATCACGTTAGGATCGCTGAATCCGGAAAAAGCTTCATTTAACGTCAGCGTTCCGCTGAGGACAAAGGCGACAATGACCATCAGGGCGATAGCATCCATGCGCACCTTGCCGGTAGCAAACAGCACAACCGCGATGGCCAGGAGGGATAAAACCCAAATCAATTCACCGTTCACAACGTTTCCTTGTCACAAGTGGGAGTCGACATAGTGGCATAAAAAAGCCCCGACGACGCGGGGCGAAATCATGGGTTTACGCTTTAAGACGCACATTTACCACGCCGTCAGTCTGGCGTTCAACCACCAGATCTTCCAGGCTGCTCAGCACGAGGTCGGCTTCACCCAGGCGAGGGGCATCGGCGGGCACGTTGACCGCGATAGTGCGACAGCCGGCCGCCAGTCCGGAGAGGAGCCCCGCCGGCGCATCTTCCACCACCGCGCACTCCCCGGCAGGCAGACCCAGCCGCTCGGCGCCCAGCAGATAGGCGTCCGGCGCCGGTTTGCCGTGTTTCACCTGCTCGGCGGTGACGAACACCTCAGGCATCGGCAGGCCCGCCGCGCGGTGACGCGCGTGGGCAACCGGAATCGAGCCGGAGGTGACAATCGCCCACGGGATCCCGGCCTCATTGAGCGTATTCAACAGGGCTAATGCCCCCGGCAGCGCGACGATACCCTCAATATCAGTGGCTTCTATCTGCTCGAGGTAGCGAAATTCGGCCTGGATATCCTCCTCGCTGCGCCCCGGCATAAAATAGCGAATGGAGGTAATGGCCTGCTTGCCGTGAATAAAACTGAGAATTTCATCATGGTCAATGGCGAAACGATCCCCCCACTTGCACCATGAACGCTCCACCACCGGCAAGGAATCCACCAGCGTCCCGTCTAAATCGAACAGGAAACCTTTACACTGCACGGGCACCTCCCTCAGGCGTTGATAATTTGATTAATTTCATTACTGCTCAGATGATACTGGCGCGGGCAAGCGTGCCAGACGCTCAGCATCCGCTGATATTTCTCCCACATCGGGGTCTGCGAGTTAAAGCCATGGGTACCGGCGTCAAAATGGCTGTAGCGGCCTTCAACGTTGACCATAAAACGCACATAGCCGAGATAACGCGCTTCGGTGGCGGCATCAAACCCGAGGAAGGTGACCCGGCGTTCATCGATACCCGCCGCGTCTTTCAGGTTGGTCCAGGAGACGTGCAGCGCGTGGTACATCTCCATGATATCAATAACGGTACGGCAGGTTTCTTCCGTCAGCTGGCCGAACTCGCGGTCCAGTTCACGCATCTGTAGCCCATACCCACGCTCTATGATGGTTTGCAGACGACGGTAGCGTTCCGCATTATCCGGGTCGAGCATCGTCATCATTTTGTACTGATTGGATAAAATCAGACGCTGCGCATTGGTCATTTCCATGTTGTGACTCCTGTAGCACGGTAGGGCGTGAAATAAAGAAGGCGCATAAATCATGCGCCTTCTTTTATATGCGTTTTCCGTAGTGAATTACAAATCATCAAGGAAAGTTTTATCCAGTTGTTTGAAGGCGCGCTTAAGCGTGTCAGCCAGCGCCTGATAATCGGGCTTGCCTTCGACCGGTGCCAGCGCCTGCCCCGCCTCCTGCAGTTTACCGCGCACTTCATAGAACCAGTTAAGAATGGAGGGCGGCAGCGGCGTCACCGAACGCTTACCCAACCACCAGAGTCCCTGCATCGGCAGGCTCAGCGCAAACAGCGCGGTAGCGACGGCGGGGCCCAGCTGGCCGCCAAGAGCTATCTGCCAGCAGAGGGTAAAAATGGCGATTGGCGGCATGATGCGGATGGCATAGCGGGTGGCACGAATAATGCGGTTTTCAATAAACACCGGTGCGAGGCGCTTGTCGAGAGGCCAGGTCTTTGCGTAATGCTGCCCGCGGTTGAACAAGCTAAAGAAGCTAACGGGGCGTTTCTCAGGGGTCGACATGGCTTTACCTCAACTTTACATATAAAACTTAAAAAATTCGTGCAAAACACCAACTATGCATGACATCGTTCAAAAGATTTTGGCAAAGGATGCCGCAATCAGGTATCCTGTGCCCGCCTGAAAGGGCGGTTAGACTCTTTGCCAGGCTAGTCAAATTATCGCATATTCTGCCATTGGCTGAAAATTATGCAAAATGGCATAAAATCAAATGTACTTCTCTCATCGTGCCCGAAAACAGAACAAGGCATGATGTTAATCATAAATGTCGAGGTCATCCTGCGCTACGCTAATGACACACTGACGTTTTTTTAGCCACGTATCATAAAAAGGTACTTCCATGTCGAGTAAGTTAGTACTGGTTCTGAACTGCGGTAGCTCCTCTCTGAAATTTGCTATCCTTGACGCCGTGAACGGCGACGAATATCTGTCCGGTTTAGCGGAATGCTTCCACCTGCCGGAAGCCCGTATCAAATGGAAAATGGACGGCAGCAAACAAGAAGCCGAGTTAGGCGCGGGCGCCGCGCACAGTGAAGCGCTGAACTTTATCGTTAACACTATTCTGGCACAAAAACCAGAACTGTCTGCTCAGCTGACCGCAATCGGCCACCGTATCGTACACGGCGGTGAAAAATACACCAGCTCCGTGGTGATCGACGAGTCCGTAATTCAGGGTATTAAAGACGCCGCGTCTTTCGCACCGCTGCACAACCCGGCACACCTGATCGGCATCGCTGAAGCGCTGAAATCCTTCCCGCACCTGAAAGACAAAAACGTGGCTGTATTCGATACGGCGTTCCATCAGACCATGCCGGAAGAATCCTATCTCTACGCCCTGCCGTACAGCCTGTACAAAGAGCACGGCGTTCGTCGTTACGGCGCGCACGGCACCAGCCACTTCTACGTGACTCAGGAAGCCGCTAAGATCCTGAACAAGCCGGTGGAAGAGCTGAACATCATCACCTGCCACCTCGGCAACGGTGGTTCTGTTTCCGCTATCCGTAACGGTAAATGCGTTGACACCTCCATGGGTCTGACCCCGCTGGAAGGCCTGGTGATGGGTACCCGCTCCGGTGACATCGATCCGGCCATCATCTTCCATCTGCACGACACCCTGGGCATGAGCGTTGACGCGATCAACAAAATGCTGACCAAAGAGTCCGGCCTGCTGGGTCTGACCGAAGTCACCAGCGACTGCCGCTACGTGGAAGACAACTATCAGGAAAAAGCCGACGCTAAACGCGCGATGGACGTTTACTGCCACCGCCTGGCGAAATACATCGGTTCCTACACCGCGCTGATGGACGGCCGTCTTGACGCCGTTATTTTCACCGGTGGTATCGGTGAAAACGCCGCGATGGTGCGTGAGCTGTCGCTGGGCAAACTGGGCGTACTGGGCTTTGAAGTTGACCATGAGCGTAACCTTGCTGCCCGCTTCGGCAAGTCTGGCTTCATCAACAAAGAAGGCACCCGTCCTGCCGTGGTTATCCCGACCAACGAAGAGCTGGTCATCGCGCAAGACGCCAGCCGTCTGACCGCATAATTCCACATCGCCAGCCCTGACCCGCAATAATTCGAGCTGCAGGAAGGCGGCGAAACAGCAAAACCCCGGCCGCGTACAGCGCGTACGCCACCGGGGTGAGCAAGTAGAGCCAACGCACGTGCAACTTGAAATATGACGGATAGCTGGCGGTGCTGTTTTGTATCCCGCCTGATACTGGCGGTAACGAAAGAGGATATACCGTGTCCCGTACTATCATGTTAATTCCTACCGGTACCAGCGTAGGTCTGACCAGCGTCAGCCTCGGTGTGATCCGCGCTATGGAACGCAAAGGCGTTCGTCTGAGCGTCTTTAAACCTATCGCCCAGCCGCGTTCCGGTGGCGATGCCCCAGACCAGACCACCACCATCGTTCGCGCCAGCTCCTCCACCACCACCGCCGCTGAACCGCTGAAGATGAGCCATGTTGAGTCTCTGCTCTCCAGCAATCAGAAAGATGTGCTGATGGAAGAGATCATTGCCAACTACCACGCGAATACTCAGGACGCGGAAGTGGTGCTGGTGGAAGGCCTGGTACCGACCCGTAAGCATCAGTTCGCCCAGGCGCTGAACTTTGAAATCGCCAAAACGCTGAACGCTGAAATCGTCTTCGTGATGTCTCAGGGCACCGACACGCCAGAACAGCTGAACGAGCGTATCGAACTGACCCGTAACAGCTTTGGCGGCGCCAAAAATACCAGCATCACCGGCGTTATCGTCAACAAACTGAATGCCCCTGTCGACGATCAGGGCCGTACCCGTCCTGACCTGTCGGAAATTTTCGACGACTCGTCGAAAGCAAAAATCGTGAAGATTGACCCGGCTCAGCTGCAGAAAGGCAGCACGCTGCCGGTGCTGGGCGCAGTGCCATGGAGCTTCGATCTGATCGCGACCCGCGCGATCGACATGGCGCACCATCTGAATGCGACCATCATCAACGAAGGCGATATCAATACCCGCCGCGTGAAATCCGTGACTTTCTGCGCGCGCAGCATCCCGCACATGCTGGAACACTTCCGCCCTGGTTCTCTGCTGGTTACCTCCGCAGACCGTCCTGACGTGCTGGTTGCGGCCTGCCTGGCGGCAATGAACGGCGTGGAAATCGGCGCCATTCTGCTGACCGGCGGCTATGAAATGGACGCGCGCATCAGCAAGCTGTGTGAACGCGCTTTCGCGACCGGCCTGCCGGTATTCATGGTCAACACCAACACCTGGCAGACCTCCCTGAGCCTGCAGAGCTTTAACCTCGAAGTACCGGTTGACGATCACGAGCGTATCGAGAAAGTTCAGGAATACGTGGCCAACTACATCAACGCCGACTGGATCGAATCGCTGACCGCGACCTCCGAGCGCAGCCGCCGTCTCTCTCCGCCAGCCTTCCGCTACCAGCTGACCGAGCTGGCGCGCAAAGCCGGCAAACGTGTCGTTCTGCCGGAAGGCGACGAACCACGTACCGTGAAAGCGGCGGCGATTTGCGCCGAACGCGGGATCGCCACCTGCGTCCTGCTGGGTAACCCGGATGAGATCAACCGCGTAGCCGCGGCCCAGGGCGTTGAGCTTGGCGCCGGCATTGAAATCGTCGATCCGGAAGTGGTTCGCGAAAGCTATGTGGGTCGCCTGGTCGAACTGCGTAAGAACAAAGGCATGACCGAAGCGGTCGCGCGTGAGCAGCTGGAAGACAACGTGGTTCTCGGCACCCTGATGCTGGAACAGGACGAAGTCGACGGTCTGGTATCCGGCGCGGTTCACACCACTGCCAACACCATTCGTCCGCCGCTGCAGCTGATCAAAACCGCGCCGGGCAGCTCGCTGGTCTCCTCCGTGTTCTTCATGCTGCTGCCGGAACAGGTTTACGTTTACGGCGACTGCGCGATCAACCCGGACCCGACCGCCGAGCAGCTGGCGGAAATCGCTATTCAGTCCGCTGAATCCGCGATTGCCTTCGGCATCGAACCGCGCGTAGCGATGCTCTCCTACTCCACCGGTACCTCCGGCGCGGGTAGCGATGTCGAGAAAGTCCGCGAAGCGACCCGTCTGGCGCAGGAAAAACGTCCTGACCTGATGATCGACGGCCCGCTGCAGTATGACGCCGCGGTGATGGCTGACGTAGCGAAGTCCAAAGCGCCGAACTCACCGGTAGCTGGCCGCGCGACCGTGTTCATCTTCCCGGATCTGAACACCGGTAACACCACGTACAAAGCGGTACAGCGCTCTGCCGACCTGATCTCCATCGGGCCGATGCTGCAGGGTATGCGCAAGCCGGTCAACGACCTGTCCCGTGGCGCGCTGGTAGACGATATCGTCTATACCATCGCACTGACCGCGATCCAATCGGCTCAGCAGCAGAAGTAATCTGCCGCTGTGGTCAAAGCAAAAGGCAGCCGAATGGCTGCCTTTTTGTCGTCAGGAGGCGAGCGACGATTGCTGTCGCGCGTTTGCGATCTTTATTCGCGCTCGCTCTCTTCCGCATCATCATACTCATTACCGGCGTTGCGGGTCATCCACAGCGCCAGCGCTTTCAGGGAGTCCGGCGTGAACTCATCGCAGCGGGCGGTGATCTCTTCCGGCGTTAACCAGCACACCTCGCTGACCTCTTCTTCCTGCAGGGCGAACGGCCCGTGGGAGACGCAGCTAAACAGACTTCCCCAGACGCGGCAGAATTTGTCTTCGTAATAAAACTGGCCGTGATCGGCAAACGGCACCCCGGCGATGCCTAACTCCTCTTCCGCCTCGCGACGGGCCGATTCCAGCAGCTGCTCATCAGCCTGCACGACGCCGCCAGCGGTGGCATCCAGCATGCCCGGATGAAAGTCTTTTGTCTCGGTGCGTCGCTGCACCAGAATTTTCCCCATTCCGTCATGAACGACGATATAGGTCGCCCGGTGGCGCAGGCACTGCGCGCGCATTTGCTCGCGGCTGGACTGTGCTATCACCTCATTGTTTTCATTAACAATATCGACCCATTCTGTGCTTGCCAAATGATTCTGTTCCGCCATCAGGAAACCTTACTTTAAATGCGCTCTCGCGGCGCGTCTTTATGATTGAGGGCTAAATTACGGGTAAATTGCAACCTCTGCAATAACCTGATTATCATTGAGTGCTAAAACCTGCAGCCGCCCCTGATCCAGCAGCCCATAGCTGGCGGAATATCCCCCTTTCGGGATACTCACTGAGCCGGGATTAAAGAGGTAAATTGCGCCGCGTTTTTCCGCGACCGGTATATGAGTATGGCCATATGCCAGGACATCGCCAGCGGCCAGCGGCGGCAGATTATCCGGACTATAGAGATGCCCGTGGGTCAGAAACAGGCGATAGCGTTCGCTAAGCACCTGCTGCCAGGGCGCGGTCATTGGAAAACGAAGCAGCATCTGATCCACTTCGCTGTCGCAGTTGCCGCGAACGGCAACAATGCGTTCCGCCACGCTGTTCAACCGCTCCGCCACCTCACCCGGCGCATACCCCTCAGGCAGCGCGTTGCGCGGACCGTGATTGAGCACATCGCCGAGTATGATCAGCCACCTGGCGCCGCTTTGCGCGAACCGTTCAAGCACGCGTTCCGTGGCGGGCAGCGAACCATGAATATCGGAGGCAAACATCAGCTTCATAGGTTCCATCTCCACTGGTTACGATGCCTCTATGATAGCGGAAGCGCGGCGGGTTATCAGCCTCAGCGTTTGGCGGAAAGCGCCACGTAACGCTGGATTGAGGCCCGCTGCCACTGGAAAGACGCATAATCAGCCAGCGCCTCCGGTACCTTATCGCCATTGAGAACCAGGCGATTGAGCATCAGCGCCAGGTCTGCGTCGGCAATAGACCATTCGCCAAATAAATTTTGCCCGCCGTGGGCCAGTAGCGTGGTGGCGGTGGCAAACAGCTTTTCCGCAGATTGCCTGCCGGCCTCGCTGAGGTCCGGCATTTTCGCCCCGTCAAACACCACAGCGGTGGATCGCTCTTCACGAATTGGCATCAGATCGCTGCGCAGCCAGGCCTGGATCTGCCGGGCGCGGGCTCGTTTTTGCAGATCATGCGGGTAGATGCGCTCCCACTCCGGCGGCGCAAAACGCTCATCCAGATACTCGGTAATCGCCGAAGACTCACTTAGCGCGAAATCATCAACCTCCAGCAGCGGTACGCGACGGGTGGCGGCATAGCCTGTCCAGCCCGCCTGCAGATGTTCGCCGCGGTTCAGGTCGACGGTTTTAAGGGTAAAAGGCAGGCTTTTTTCCTGCAGAGCGACATAGACAGACATCACGTACGGTGAGAAAAAATCGGCATCGGACCACAGGGTAATGACAGGCTGGCTCATAGCTTCCTCAAGGGTGGTAGACAGGACAATAAGCCAACATAGCCTGTCTTACAGGCGATGTCACTGCTCGAACGCGGACGACTCGTCGCCTGGCTGCCGGGTCGCTTGCGGAATTTCTCCCGGGTGGCGCAGCTTCACCTATACTCGAACAGTTTGCGACCCACGACGGCGGGAAATATTATGATCGATCTTTACTATGCACCCACCCCAAACGGCCACAAAATCACCCTGTTCCTCGAAGAGGCGGAGCTAGCCTATCGGCTAATTCGGGTCGATATCGGCAAAGGGGAACAATTTCATCCGCAGTTTCTGGCGATTTCGCCGAATAATAAAGTTCCGGCTATCGTCGACCACATGCCTGCTGACGGCGGGGCGCCATTGAGCGTTTTCGAGTCCGGCGCCATCCTGCTCTATCTGGCGGAAAAAAGCGGTAAGCTGCTGAGCGGCGAGCTGCGGGAACGCTACGTCACGCTGCAGTGGCTGTTCTGGCAGGTCGGCGGGCTGGGGCCGATGCTGGGGCAAAATCAACATTTTTCCCACTCCGCGCCGCAAACCGTGCCCTACGCTATTGAACGTTTTCAGGTGGAAACCCAACGACTGTATGGGGTGCTAAATCAGCGTCTGGGATGCAGCCCGTGGCTTGGCGGCGACCACTACAGTATCGCCGACATCGCCGCCTGGCCCTGGGTGAACTGCCATGTCCGACAGCGTATCGATCTGGCGAACTATCCGGCGGTGCACAACTGGTATGAGCGCATTAAGCAGCGGCCGGCAACGGCGGAAGCGATGTTAAAAATTCAGCTTTATTAACCCCCTGCTCGCCCGTCGCGCTTTGTTGTATGATTGCAGGACTTACACCACGGAGGAAGCCTGCAATGTCTCAACCAGACGCCATTATTCGTATTAAGAACCTGCGCCTGCGGACTTTTATTGGTATTAAAGAGGAAGAGATCGCCAACCGCCAGGACGTGGTAGTGAATGTAGCCATTCACTACCCTGCCGATAAAGCGCGCGACAGCGAGGACATCAATGATGCGCTGAACTATCGCACCATTACCAAGCGCATAATCAGCCATCTTGAGAATGGCCGTTTTTCGCTGCTGGAAAAATTAACTCAGGATGTGCTGAATATCGCATGCGAACATCACTGGGTCACATATGCTGAAGTGGAGATTGATAAACTTCATGCGCTGCGCTATGCCGACTCGGTGTCCATGACCATGAGCTGGCGTCGCTAACCATGTCAGGGAGGTGGTATGAAGATCCTGCTTACTGGTGGTACCGGCCTGATTGGCCGACATCTGATACCCAGATTGCTGGAGCTCGGGCATAGCGTCACGGTCTCCACGCGACATCCGGATACCGCCCGCGCCCGTCTCGATCCGCGCGTCACCCTGTGGCGCGATTTCGAGGGCCATCACCACCTCAATGATATTGATGCCGTCATCAATCTGGCGGGTGAACCCATCGCTGATAAACGCTGGACGGCCGAGCAGAAACAACGCTTGTGCCATAGCCGCTGGGATCTCACGCAGCGGCTGGTGGGCCTGATCCACGCCAGCGACACCCCTCCCTCCGTGCTGATCAGCGGGTCTGCCATCGGCTACTATGGCGACCTCGGCGAGGTGGTGGTGACCGAAGAAGAGCCACCGCACAATGAGTTTACCCATAAGCTGTGCGCCCGCTGGGAACAAATTGCCTGCGAAGCGCAAAGCGAGCGCACCCGCGTCTGCCTGCTGCGCACCGGCGTGGTACTGGCTCCGCGGGGCGGTATTCTCGGCAAAATGACACCCGCCTTTAAGCTCGGCCTCGGCGGGCCTATCGGCAACGGCAGACAGTACCTGGCCTGGATCCATATCGACGATATGGTTAACGGCATTCTGTGGCTGCTGGATAACGATCTGCGCGGTCCGTTCAATATGGTTTCTCCCTACCCGGTGCATAACGAGCAGTTCGCCCATGCGCTGGGTCATGCGCTCCATCGACCGGCGATTTTCCGCGTTCCCGCCGCCGCTATCCGCCTGTTGATGGGGGAATCCGCCGTCCTGGTGCTTGGCGGCCAGCGCGCGCTGCCAAAGCGTCTGGAGGCCGCCGGCTTTGCCTTCCGCTGGTACGATCTGGACGAAGCGCTAAAGGATGTGCTGAGTTAATGGCTGACACAGGGGAGCATTGGCTCCTCTGATTCCATTCTGCTGGCTCATGCTCCACGCCTGGATGGCCTCACCCTGGCGCTGCAGCATCGCCATATTCAGGACAACCAGCGCCCTTAATCGCCTGAATTCACCGCCAGCCGGCCGGTTCGCCGGTGTTACCTGGCAAAGCAAAGTGCTAAGGTAGGCTTTTCTTTCTGCGTATTGACTGCTTTATGACGACCATCACCACACCACGCCTTTCGCTTACCCGCTTTGTTACCGATGACTGGCCCTTTTTTCTGCGCCTGCGCCAGGATCCGCAGGTGATGCGTTTTATGGGGGAGGTGTTAAGCGAGGAGGCGCTGCGCAGCGTCTTCGTCAGTCGCTGTGCCGATCCCGGGGTGTTTGTATTGCGCGATAAATTCGGCGAGGCGCTGGGCGATATTGGGCTCCGCATCAGTCCGAAAAATCCGCACGAAGCTGACGTCGGCTACGCGCTGCTGCCTCAGGCTCAGGGAAAAGGCTATGCCAGCGAAGCGCTGCGGGCGGTCTGCGAGTATGGTTTCACCACCCTGGGGGTGCAGGCCATCAATGCCTGGGTGCTGGGTGAAAACCGTGGCTCATCGCGCCTGCTGGAGAAGCAAGGCTTTGTGCGCACCCAGGTGCTGGAGAAAGCCTATCATCTGAACGGCGTCGATTACGATGACTGGATCTATCGGCTGGAGCGGGAAGCTCATCCGGCGTCCGCAGACGCCGGATGAGCCGATTATTTCAGCGAACCTTTCAGAAACTGCTGCAGGCGCGGGCTTTTCGGCGCGCCAAACAGCGCATCCGGATGCCCTTCTTCTTCAATTTTACCCTGATGCAGAAAAATGACATGTGAAGAGACGTGGCGGGCAAAGCCCATTTCATGGGTCACCACCACCATGGTTTTTCCCTCTTCCGCCAGCTGCTGCATAATGCGTAACACTTCGCCCACCAGTTCCGGATCCAGCGCGGAGGTCGGCTCATCAAACAGCAGCACTTCCGGTTCCATCGCCAGTGCGCGGGCAATAGAGACACGCTGCTGCTGGCCACCGGAAAGATGCACCGGATACTTCGCCTGCTGACGTTCGTCTATCCCGACCTTGGCCAGATATTTTACCGCCCGTTCGCGCGCTTCCTGTTTGCTTAAGCCCAGCACCTGAATCGGTGCTTCCATGACGTTCTCCAGCACCGTCATGTGGCTCCACAGATTGAAATGCTGAAACACCATGGTCAACCGGGTGCGCAGCAGGCGCAACTGGTTCTTATCGGCCACCTTCAGCTGGCCGTCTTTATCCCGTACCAGACCAATATTTTGGCCGCTGACGACGATCGTGCCTTCGCTCGGTTTTTCAAGGAAGTTAATACAGCGCAAAAAGGTACTTTTTCCGGAACCCGATGAACCGATGATGCTGATAACGTCCCCGGCTTTCGCCTGCAGCGAGACGCCCTTCAGCACCTCGTGTTCCCCATAGCGTTTATGCAGATCGATAACGTTTAATTTATTGTCGGACATGGCGTTCTCAATGCGTCGAAGAAGGTTTGATATGCTGCAACCAGCGCTTTTCCGCTTTACGGAACAAGCTAATCAGCACATACGAGATAATTAAATAGAGCACCGCGGCGATGCCAAACGCGGTGAACGGCTGATAGGTGGCCGAGTTGATATCGCGGGCGATTTTCAGCAGATCCGGTACCGTAGCGGTAAACGCCAGCGCGGTAGAGTGCAGCATGAGGATCACTTCGTTACTGTAGGCCGGCAGTGCAATCCGCAGCGCGGAAGGCAGAATAATGCAGCGATACAGTTTGACCGAAGAGAAGCCGTAGGCCCGCGCCGCTTCAATTTCTCCGGCGGGTACTGAGCGGATCGCGCCGGCGAAAATTTCAGTGGTATAGGCGCAGGTATTCAGGGTTAACGCCAGTACCGTGCAGTTTAGCCCGCTGCGGAAAAAAGCGTTCAACAGCTCCGTGCCTTTGACGATTTCCAGGGTATACATGCCGGAGTAAAAAACCAGCAGTTGCACATACAGCGGCGTGCCGCGAAATATGTAAGTGAACAGCCAGATGGGGAACTGGATAAACTTATTGCTCGAGACGCGGCCGATGGCCAGAAACACCGCCAGGATGCCCCCCATTACCACTGAAGAGATCAGCAACCATAAGGTAATCGCCACGCCGGTAAAGCGATAGCCGTCGGTCCACAGTAGTGATTTCCAGTACTCCTGAATAATTTCAATCACAGGTCAGCCCTCTTCACGCCAACGGTATAGCGGCGTTCGAGCAGCAGCAGTACGCCATTAGAAACGGTGGTAAACACCAGATAAATCAGGCCGCAGACGATGGCGAAGTAGAACGGCTGCCAGGTGCTTTTCCCGGCCAGCTGCGTGGCTTTGACCACATCCTCCAGCCCCAGCAACGAGACCAGCGCCGTCGCCTTGAGGATAACCTGCCAGTTGTTGCCTATCCCCGGCAGCGCGTAGCGCATCATCGCCGGGAAGAGAATACGCCGGAACGTCTGCCCGCCGCTAAAGCCAAAGGCGGTAGCCGCTTCGATATGCCCCTTCGGCACCGCCAGGTAGGCGCCGCGGAAGGTTTCCGTAAAATAGGCGCCATAGATAAAGCCAAGGGTAATAATCCCGGCGATCATCGGATCGATATCAAACTGGGCCATGCCCAGCGCGTCGGTAACGCTGTTTAGCGCAATCTGCAGGCCGTAGAAAATCAGCAGCATCAGCACCAGATCGGGCACGCCGCGGATCAGAGTGGTATAGCCTTCAAACACCAGCGCCAGTGGACGATTGCTCGATAACTTTGCGCCAGCGCCCGCCAGCCCTATCAGGACGGCGAGAACGACCGAGCTGAGCGCAAGCTCCAGGGTGACGAGCGCACCCTGCAAAATAACCTGTGAAAACCCATACAGCATGCTGCCTACCCTGTCTGTCATTCACCATTGCGCGCGAAACGCGCGCAATGGCGAGGCGTGAGAATTATTCGCCGTATACGTTAAAATCGAAATATTTTTTCGCCAGCTTGTCGTAGGTGCCGTCCTTACGCATCTCTGCAAACGCCTTGTTCAGCGCTTCACGCAGTTCGTTGTCTTCCTTACGCAGCCCCATACCGGTGCCAACACCAAACAGTTTCTCGTCTTTGATTGACGGGCCACCAAACTGGTAATCTTTACCAATAGGCTGTTTCAGGAACCCTTCGCTGGCCGCGACCTCATCCTGGAACGCGGCGTCGATCCGGCCGGCGGTCAGGTCGGAATAGATATTGTCCTGCCCCTGATAGGAGACAATTTCGATACCTTTCGGCGCCCAGTGCTCATTGCCATAGGTTTCCTGAGTCGTCCCCTGCAGCACGCCCACGCGCTTACCCTTGAGGGTGGCGAGATCCGGCGTTACCGGGCTGCCCTTTTTCACCACCAGACGCGAATCTGCCGCATACAGCTTGTCAGTGAAGGCAATTTCCTGCTGGCGCTTTTCAGTAATCGACAGCGAAGACATAATCGCGTCGATTTTCTTCGCTTTTAAGGAGGGGATCAGCGCATCCAGCGGGTTTTCAACAAAGGTACATTGCGTATTAATACGCTTACACAGCTCTTTTGCCAGATCGATATCAAAACCGACCAATTCTCCCTGCGCATTCTTCGATTCGAAGGGAGCATAAGTCGGATCGGTACCGATACGAATTTTTTGCGGGATGGCGGCAAAGACCGTGGAAACGCTGGAAAGGGCCAGCGCTAAAGAGAGAGACAACGCCAGTTTTTTCATAACTATCCTCGACAGACTGTCATTCTAACGGGTTTATTAGAACTATTTACGCCAGTTATCGTGCCATTATTCGCCCCTTAAGGGCAAAGATTTATGCACCAGAAAGGCCGATTTTTTGCATCAGAAACGCTTAACTATGCATTTTTTAGCCAAAAAACTGGCTGCTTTTGCACTGAAATGATCCACAGCGCGTTTAGATGCACCCTTTTGGGACATGGATACGAACCTGGCGGCAGGCCCACCCCATTGTGCGGGCCTGCAGCAGTCTTAGTCGCCGTACACGTTAAAATCGAAGTATTTCTTCGCCATTTTGTCGTAGGTGCCGTCTTTACGCATCTCGCCCAGCGCTTTATCAAACGCGGCTTTCAGCTCGGCGTCGTCCTTACGCAGGCCGATACCGGTGCCGTCGCCAAAGTACTTTTTGTCTTTAACGGACGGGCCGGCGAAGGCGAAATCTTTCCCGGCAGGCTGTTTCAGGAAGCCTTCGCTGGCGGCGACTTCATCCTGCAGCGCCGCATCCAGACGGCCAGCTGCGAGGTCTGAATAGATCAGATCCTGGTTCTGGTAAGCCACCACGTCAACGCCCTGGCTGCGCCAGCGGTCGTTAGCATAGGCTTCCTGAGTAGAACCCTGCAGCACGCCGACGTGCTTGCCTTTCAGCGCCTCCAGCGTCGGCTGGATCGGCGACCCTTTGGCGGCGATCAGACGCGAGTCAGCGGCATATAGCTTGTCAGAGAAGGCGATCTCTTGCTGGCGCTTCTCGGTAATAGAGAGGGAAGAGATGATGGCGTCGATTTTCTTCGCTTTGAGGGAGGGGATCAGGGAGTCAAAATCACTGCCGACCCAGGTACATTTCACCTTAATTCGGGAGCACAACTCATTGCCTAAATCGATATCAAAACCAACAAAGTCCCCTTTCGCGTCTTTCGACGAAAATGGCGCATAGGTCGCGTCGGTGCCAATGCGAATGCTCTGCGGCAGAGCAGCAAACACGCTGGCCGTGCTGCTCATTCCCACGAGTAAAGAGAGAGCCAGAATCGTCTTCTTCATACAGTACCCTTAAGTGTCGTGATGTGGTGCGTTGCTTGTTATGGTGATTGCCGATCAATCCTGCAGTTTTTGTGCCATCTTCCCGGTGCGTGCCGGGAACAGGGTTAAATTTGTTAAAATAAAGTTGCAGGATTGTCTTAAAAGGGAAGATACCAGCATTACTGGCGAAACCGCAGCGCCTGAGCGCAAAAAGACGAAATAAATGTCGAGGATTTGATCGCGGCAACAAATTTGCACCACCGCAGCGCAAGCGTACATTTCATGCACCACTATAGTGCGACACTAGGCCCCCTGCCAGCGGGTAAACAAGTCGTGCTCCAGACTAATATCAAATTGATCGAGTACCCGATTGACGGTCTGGTTGATGACATCGTCCAGGCTTTGTGGCCGGTGGTAAAAAGCTGGTACAGGCGGCATTATCACCGCCCCCAGCTCTGCGGCCTGAACCAGCAGACGCAGATGGCCCAAATGGAACGGCGTTTCCCGCACGCAGAGCACCAGCGGACGACGCTCTTTCAGCACGACATCCGCCGCCCGGGTCAGCAGGCCATCCGTATAGCTATGGACAATGCCCGAGAGCGTCTTCATTGAGCAGGGTAAAATCACCATCCCGGCGGTTTTAAACGAACCGGAAGAGATACTGGCGGCGATATCGCGGGCGTCATGCACCACATCGGCTAGCGCCTGCACCTCACGTACGGAGTAGTCGGTCTCCATGGCCAACGTCTGGCGCGCCGCCTGGCTGAGGATGAGATGAGTTTCAATATCCGGCACATCTCTTAGCACCTGCAGCATCCGCACGCCGTAAATGGCGCCGCTGGCGCCGGAAATGCCAATAATCAGTCGTTTCACGTTCTGTTACCCCTTGCGCGTGTGCCGCAGACTTTGCCGGATTATAGCCTCTGGCGCAACTATTGACGCACAGTTGAGGGGAGAAAAAAAGCCCGCCGTCCTTTCGGTACGGCAGGCCCGCGACGCGTGAACGGCTTAACCCTCGTTGTGCATCTCGAGGTTTTCGACTTCGTTCTGCAGCTGGACCGCTTTGGCATCATCGTTACGCAGGGAGTCAAGATAGTCGAGGTACTGCTGGTCGACATCCCGGGTCACATATACGCCGTTGAACACCGAGCATTCAAACTGCTGAATATCCGGGTTCTCCGCGCGCACCGCGTCGATCAGATCGTTGAGATCCTGGAAAATCAGGCCGTCGGCGCCAATGATCTGGCGGATCTCATCCACTTCGCGGCCATGGGCGATCAGTTCGTTGGCGGTCGGCATATCGATACCGTACACGTTCGGGAAACGAATTTCCGGCGCAGCGGAGGCGAGATACACTTTTTTCGCCCCTGCTTCACGCGCCATCTCAATGATCTGCTCCGAGGTGGTGCCGCGTACAATGGAATCATCGACCAGCAGCACGTTCTTATCGCGGAATTCCGCACGGTTGGCGTTGAGCTTACGGCGAACAGATTTACGACGCAGCTGCTGACCGGGCATGATAAACGTCCGGCCGACGTAGCGGTTCTTCACGAAGCCCTGACGATAAGGTTTGTCGAGAATGCGGGCGATTTCCAGCGCGATGTCGCAGGAGGTCTCCGGGATCGGAATAACAACGTCAATATCCAGATCTTCCCACTCGCGGGCAATCTTTTCGCCCAGCTTAGTCCCCATGTTGACGCGGGCGCTGTAGACGGAAATTTTGTCAATAAACGAGTCCGGACGGGCAAAATAGACGTACTCGAACAGGCACGGGTTGCTGACCGGATTATCGGCACACTGACGGGTATAGAGCTGGCCCTTCTCGGTAATATAGACCGCTTCGCCCGGCGCCACATCGCGCAGGAATTCAAAACCAAGCGTATCAAGGGCCACGCTCTCCGAGGCCACCATATACTCGGTGCGACCGTCGCCAACGTCACGTTTACCCAGCACCAGCGGACGAATGCCGTTAGGGTCGCGGAAGGCCACCATGCCATGCCCGATGATCATCGCCACGCACGCGTACGCGCCGCGGATCAGGCGGTTGGTCGCCGCAATCGCCGCGAAGATGTTGTCCGCTTCCAGCGGGTAGTGACGGAAGTTATCCAGCTCACTGGCGAAAATATTGAGGAGGATTTCGGAATCAGAGGTGGTATTGATATGGCGGCGTTTTTCTTCAAACAGCTTTTTACGCAGCTCGTGCGCATTGGTCAGGTTGCCGTTATGCGCCAATGTGATGCCATACGGCGAGTTAACGTAAAACGGCTGCGCCTCGGAGGCGCTGGAGCTGCCCGCCGTAGGATAACGCACGTGGCCAATACCCATATTGCCCTGCATACGCTGCATGTGGCGGGCCTCGAATACGTCGCTTACCAGCCCGTTAGCCTTACGCAACCGGAAGCAGTTGTTGGCATCAATGGTGATGATGCCAGCGGCATCCTGTCCACGGTGCTGGAGCACCGTTAGCGCATCATAAATCGACTGGTTAACCGGCATAACACCGGCGATACCGACAATACCGCACATACGTCTTTTCCTCGTTCAGCAACGACCTAAAGTCTATACTTTAGGCAAGAAACTTGACGAGCTTTGCAGGTATTCAAAAAACCATCTGATGACGGGGGTAAAATAGGGAATAAACTGCGACTGATGCCAGTCATCGCTCTTCGCCATCCCGGTAAAGGTGTCCAGGAAGAACAGGATAGCGGCGATGATCAGCACCCCACGTAGCGCGCCGAAGCAGATCCCCAATACCCTGTCGGTTCCTGACAAACCGGTCTTCTCCACCAGCTGGCCTATCACATAGTTCACGATAGCGCCAACGATGAGCGTCACGATAAACAGCGCCGCAATAGCAATCCCATTTCGAACCCGTTCATCCTCAAAGCCCGTAAACCAGACAGACAGGTCAGCGTAGTAATGGCTGGCGACATAAAACGCGCAACCCCACGTGACTAACGATAAAGCTTCGCGAACAAAGCCGCGGATCAGGCTGACCAGGCAAGAAAGACCCAGCACCGCCATAATGGCGTAATCAATCCAGACCATATACGTCCCACGATTTACGCCCTGTCGTCCAGTTCGGGGCGCATTCTAACAGAAAAAGAAAACGTTTGCGTAGGGATTTCCATGCCCTACAGAAATAAAAATGGCGCTGAAAAAACATTCAACGCCAGACTGCCTTTCGCCTCTTCAGGGCGGCTGAGACAGGGTTTGCGGGGCGTTTCTCCCCGCCACGTTCTCTCCGCATGGCGGAAAAAACAATCAGTTCGGGGTGAAGCCCATCACCACCCCGCTAAGCCCGGAGATCTGCTGCAGATCGCCCAGCTGGCCTTTCAGCTTGTCTTTTGACGCATCCGGGCCGACGAGGATGCGGGTAATTTTACCCTGTACCGGCGTCGAAGGCGACGTATAGACTTTGAAACCCGAGGCCCGCAGTTTACCGACAATCTCATTCACCTTATCGGCGTTCTTCAACGCGCCCAGCTGAACCACATAGGCTTTGCCGGTCGGCGCCGGCAGGGCCGCCTGCTGCTGCGGTGGCTGTTGCTGCTGTGGCTTAGCCGGCGGCGGCGTTGGCGTCGCGGCCTGCTGTTGCGGCTGCGGTTTCGGCTGCGGCTTGGGCTGCGGTTTCGCGGCCACCACCGGCTCCTGAACGTCATCGAAGCTGTTGCTGTTCACCGGAATACGCGATGGATCTAACGATGGCGCGGCGGCATCGCCCGCCCGCACCTCTTCCGCCGCCCCTTCCGGCGGTTGCGAAGGCAACGCCTGGGTTGCCGCCGGCAACATATCCGGTTCATCGCGATCGCCTGGTTTCGGTACCAGCGGGATCGCGGCAAACTCATCCTGGTAATGCTTTTTCTGCCCGTCCAGCAGCCCTGGCAGGATAATCACCCCCAGCGCCACCAGCACGATTGTCCCGACTAAACGGTTCTGAAACTTACTCGCCACCGATTCTCCCCGCGTCTATCTCTTCCATAACCTGCGCTACGGTGTGAAACGAACCACACACCAGCACGGTATCTTCCACTTTAGCGTCAGCCATGGCCGCACGCCACGCCTGCGCCACGCTGCTATAGACTGTACCGCAGCGCAGATGTTCCACCAGCTGCTCTGCCGTCGCGCCGCGCGGGCCTTCCAGCGGCGCGCAGTACCAGGCATCGACTTCCGGAGCCAGATTGGCCAACGTGCCGGCGATGTCCTTATCATGCAGCATACCAATAACCGCCAGCACGCGTCCCGTTTTCGCTAACGTTTTGAGACGCCCGGCGAGATAGGCCGCCGCGTGCGGGTTGTGCGCCACATCGAGGATCACTCGCGGGGCGTCGCTGATTATCTGAAAGCGTCCCGGGAGCATCGCATCGCGGATCCCTGCGCGCAGGATAGCGTCATCCACGGCAAGCCCGCTGGCGCGCAGCGCCGCCACGGCCGTCGCCGCATTCGGCAACGGCACCTGAGGCAGAGGCAGGTGGCTTAACGCCCCTGCCGTATCGCGGAAGGACCACGTTTCGCCCTCCACCTCATAGCGCCAGTCGACGCCGCGGCGCTGGAGCAGCGCGCCCTTCTCGCTAGCCACTTCCGCGATGGTGAGCGGCATATCCGGCTCCCCCACCACCGCCGGTTTACCGGCGCGAAAGATGCCCGCTTTTTCCCGGCCGATACTTTCGCGATCCGGGCCCAGCCAGTCGGTATGATCGAGGGCGATGCTGGTGACCACCGCGACGTCGGCATCAACGATGTTGGTGGCGTCGAGACGCCCGCCGAGCCCGACCTCAAGGATCACCACATCCAGCTGCGCCTGCTTAAACAGCCACAGCGCCGAGAGCGTGCCGTATTCAAAATAGGTCAGCGAGATGTCACCCCGCGCCGCTTCGATTTCAGCAAACGAAGCCGTATGCGCCGCCTCCGGCAGTTCAGCCCCCTGAATGCGCACGCGTTCGGTGTAGCGCACCAGATGCGGAGAGCTGTAGACCCCCACTTTATAACCGGCCGCCATCAGGATGGTTTCCAGCGTGCGGCAGGTGGTGCCTTTGCCATTGGTGCCCGCGACGGTAAAAACGAACGGCGCCGGTTTAACGATATCCATCTGCCCGGCGACCTCGCTGACGCGCGCCAGCCCAAGGTCGATGGTTTTACTGTGCAGATGTTCCAGATAAGAAAGCCACGTAGCCAGGGGCGACGTGGCCTGAGGAATAGGATCTTTTTCCATGATGCCCGTAAGAATTGACGGTTAACGCGTATGAATAAAAAAGGGCAGCGCCGCCAGGCCCTGCCCTCTGCTTTATCAGGCCTCAGGTTCCTGATCCGGTGCCGGCGGCACCACCACGCCTTCATGAGGCGCTTCCGAAACGGCAACCGGCGCCGGCAGGTTCATCAGCTTCGCCAGAATGCTGGCCAGCTTGAGACGCATTTCCGGACGGCGAACGATCATATCGATCGCCCCTTTTTCAATCAGGAACTCACTGCGCTGGAATCCCGGCGGCAGCTTCTCGCGTACGGTCTGCTCGATAACGCGAGGACCGGCAAAGCCGATCAGCGCTTTCGGCTCGGCAATGTTCAGATCGCCCAGCATCGCAAAGCTCGCCGATACGCCGCCCATGGTCGGGTCGGTCAGCACGGAGATGTACGGCAGTCCGCGCTCCTGCATTTTCGCCAGCGCCGCGGAGGTTTTCGCCATCTGCATCAGCGACATCAGCGCTTCCTGCATACGGGCGCCACCGGAGGCGGAGAAGCAGATCAGCGGGCAGTTATCTTCCAGCGCCTGCTCCACCGCGCGTACAAAGCGTGCGCCGACGACGGAACCCATCGATCCCCCCATAAAGGAGAATTCAAAGGCGGCGGCAACCACCGGCATCGCGTAGAGCGTACCTTTCATCACCACCAGCGCGTCTTTCTCGCCCGTCTCTTTCTGAGCGGACGCCAGGCGGTCTTTGTATTTTTTTGAATCGCGGAACTTCAGCACATCTTTTGGCTCAAGTTCGCTACCCAGTTCTACCAGAGAACCTTCATCCAACAGGCTATGCAGGCGATTACGCGCCGACATGCGCATATGGTGATCGCACTTAGGACAAACCTCCAGGTTGCGCTCCAGCTCGGCGCGGTAGAGTACCTGACCGCAGCTGTCGCACTTGGTCCATACACCCTCAGGAATGCTCGCCTTGCGGGTGGGAGTGATGTTGCTTTTAATTCGTTCAATCCAGCTCATTGATAACCTTTCTGCCTGAACCTGGTCGATGCCAGTTTTGTCGTAAGGGGCGCATAATGCCATTTTTGCCTCTTACAGACCATGAATGTTGCACATTAAATCATATCATCCCGGAACATGGGATAAAAAAGTGGTCAAACCGCTGCGCGTGACGCTCTGCACCGCCACGCGCAACACAGGCTAAACTACTTCGCCTGCTTCGCCGCCGCCCGCTTGTGGCGAATAATCTCAATCACGCCCGGCAGGACGGAAAGCACGATGATCGCCACGATCAGCAGCTTCAGGTTCTCCTGCACCACCGGCAAATCGCCAAACAGATAGCCGGCATAGGTGAACAGCAGCACCCACAGCAGCGCCCCAACCACGTTATAGGCTGCAAAATGACGATAGGACATATGCCCCATTCCCGCCACAAACGGCGCGAAGGTTCGGACTATCGGCACAAAGCGCGCCAGGATAATGGTTTTCCCGCCGTGACGTTCGTAAAAGCTGTGGGTTTTATCCAGATAGCTGCGACGGAATATCTTTGAGTTCGGATTGCTGAACAGCTTTTCGCCGAACAGCCGGCCAATGGTGTAGTTGACCGCATCGCCGACGATGGCCGCGATGACCATCAGCAGTACCATCAGGTGGACATTGAGATCGTTGGTTGGCAAGGCCGAGAGCGCGCCCGCGACGAACAGCAGGGAATCGCCCGGCAGGAATGGCGTCACCACCAGCCCGGTTTCGCAGAACAGAATCAAAAACAGAATGGCATAAACCCAGACGCCATACTGGGCAACCAGTTCGGCAAGGTGCACATCAATATGCAGGATGAAATCAATTAAAAAGTGAATCAAGTCCATGTTTGTCTTTACCCTTAATGACCCTATTAGTCCGCCAGAAACAGCGGGCCCATTGGCAGCACCGGTAAATCATAGTGGGCCGGGTAATCCACCGACACCAGATACAACCCTTCCGCTTTTGCCGTTGCCGCAGCGAGCGTCCTGTCTTTTGCTGCCAGCAGTTCTGCCATCCAGCTCTCCGGCTGGTTTCCGGCCCCGACCTCCATCAGGCTGCCTACAATATTCCTGACCATATGATGTACAAAGGCATTCGCTTTGATATCCACCACCACATACGCGCCGTAGCGGGTAACGTTAATATGCATCACGTTGCGCCACGGGGTACGCGACTGGCACTGTACCGCGCGAAACGAGGTAAAGTCATTCTCTCCCAGCAGACACTGCGCGGCGCGCTGCATACGCTCGGCGTCGAGCGGCTGGTGAAAATGCGTCACGCCATGACTTAACACCGCCGGACGCAGGCGATGATTATAGATGACGTAGCGATAGCGGCGCGCCGTGGCGCTGAACCGGGCGTGAAAATCCGCCGGTACATGTTTGACCCAACGCACCGCGATGTCACCAGGTAAATTCGCATTTACCCCCAGCGTCCAGGCGGCATCTTTCCGCTGCGCCCGGGTTTCGAAATGCACCACCTGGCCGGTGCCATGGACGCCGGCGTCGGTGCGGCCGGCGCAAAAGACGGTAATCGGTTCGTTCGCCACCTGCGAGAGCGCCTTTTCCAGCTTCTCCTGCACGCTGCGCACTTCGTTTTGCCGCTGCCAGCCGTAATATTTGCTGCCGTCGTACTCGATGCCCAGCGCGATTTTACAGATCGGCTGTTGCTCCATCTCAGACATCAGTACAGGTACTCCTCAATCAGCTTCTCGGCGATCTTCACCGCCATCAGCGCGCCGCCGAAGCGCACATTATCCGCTACCGACCAGAACTGTATCTGCTCCGGCATACCGTAATCGTTATGCACGCAGCCGATGGAGAGGCGGGCATTGCCTGAGGCATCGCCAACCTGAGTCGGGAATTCGCCCTCTTCAGAAAGTTCGATATCCTCGCCGCGGGTAAAAGCGTCGCGCGCCTCCTCCGCCGCCAGCGGGCGCATCGCTTCGAAGCTCACCATCTGCGCATGGCCGTAGAAGACCGGCGACTGAACGACGCTGGCGGAGATCATCAGCCCGTCATCCTGAAGAATTTTGCGCGCTTCATCGACGATCCGGCGCTCTTCGCGCACGCTACCTTCACGATCCGGCAGCAGCGGCAGCATGTTGAACGCCAGCTGGCGACCAAAGAAATCGTCTTCATCGATAGGGATGCCGTTCAGCAGCTTAGCGCTCTGCCCCGCCAGCGCATCCACCGCTTTTTTCCCCTGCCCCGAGGCGGAGAGCAGGTTCGTGACGCTAATGCGCGACAACCCGCCCTGATCGATCAGCGGTTTGAGCGCCGTCAACAGCTGACTGGTCAGGCTATTAGGCACCGCAATCAGGTTGCGGTTGCGGTAATCGCCTAATACGAACGGGTTCACGTCCGGCACCACCAGCGGTACGTCCGGCTCCAGCGCAAACAGGCCGCTGAGATCGATAACCAGACACCCGGCGTTGGTCGCTTCTTCGACATACGCTGCACTGGCTTCGACGCCGGCGGCGAAGAAAGCCAGCTGGGCCTGGGTCCAGTCAAATTCGGCGGCGTCTTTGACGATCACCGACTTGCCACCAAAACGCAGATGTTCGCCCGCGCTGTCGTTGCGCGCCAGAGCAAAAATCTCTCCTACCGGGAACTGGCGTTCAGCAAGAGTTTCGAGCAGGGCTTCGCCTACGGCGCCCGTTGCGCCCAGTACGGCAATATTCCAGCCTTCAGACATGGTGGTTAACTCCAGAAATAAAGCGGCCCCGCCGGAGTATCCGGCAGGGGCATTAAGAAGACATTAACGAACAGGATGATGCACGGCGTTAAAACCGAGCTGGCGCAACAGCGTCGCCGCCTGCTCATCGCTGCACTGCACATACAGCGAAGACCATTCGCGACGTTCCTGATAATTTTTACGCAGCTTGTCGAATTCACCGGCGACGCCGGCCACCTTCCGCAGCGGCGCATCATCGCGGCGCACATCATACACCAAGTGGACCAGTCTTTTCAGCGTCGGCTGATCGAGCGGTCCATGCAGGGTAATGCGGCCAAATTCCGGCGCCGGCAGCAGAGTGTCCAGCGCTACCTGCTGCGGATGGCCGATAAAGGCGCTGTAGGCTTCAAAAACCTGCGTCGTCCCGCGCGCTTTCCCTTCGAGGGTGTAGCCGGCGATATGCGCGGTACCGATATCCACTAGCTTGAGAAGCTCAACGTTTAGATCCGGCTCCGGCTCCCAGACGTCCAATACCACACTCAGCGGCTGACCAGCTTCCAGCCGCTTTAGCAGTGCGGCGTTATCGACCACCGGCCCGCGGCAGGCGTTGATCAAAATCGTTCCAGGCTTCAGGCGGCTTATCAGCGCCTCATCCGCCAGATGCAGGGTTTTATATTGCCCTTCTTTATACAGCGGCGTATGGAAGGTGATGACATCGGCTTCCTGGACCAGCGCCTCGAGGGAGCGGAAGTCACCTTCGTCGCCGCGATGGGCGCGCGGTGGGTCGCAGAGCAGAGTTTTGATCCCCAACGCTTCCAGGCGCTTTTGCAGTCGCCCGCCAACGTTACCGACGCCGACGATCCCGACGGTGCGATCGCGCAGCGCAAAGCCGTCGCGTTCAGCCAGCATCAGCAGCGATGAAAAGACGTACTCTACCACCGCAATGGCGTTACAGCCGGGCGCCGCAGAGAAACCAATCCCCGCCTGCTGCAGCCACTCCTGATCGACGTGATCGGTGCCGGCGGTAGCGGTGCCGACGAACTTAATGGCCTTGCCGGCGAGCAATGCTTCATTGACCCGGGTGACCGAGCGCACCATTAGGGCATCCGCATCGGTCAGGGCATCGGCCGGGACCGGACGGCCTGGGATCGCCTGCACGTCGCCTAAACGGCTAAAAAGCTCACGGGCATAGGGCATATTTTCATCAACGAGGATTTTCACAGTTCAGTACCTGTCTGAGAACGAGAGTTAACTGGGGAAGTGTGCCATAATCTGGCCGCCAGGCATACTCATCACCTGGTTCCAGCACCGCGATATCGAAAGGATGAATCATGACGCACCCCCTTGCTGATATGCCAGACCGTCCTCCAGGGCGAGGCCCATCAGGCACTGCCGCCACCGGCGAACCTTCGCTTTCCATGCAGCAACGCACCGTTCTGGAGCGACTGATCACGCGCCTGGTGGCGCTGACCTCGCAGCAGAACGCGGAAGTGTGGGCCTGCGTCAAACATGACCTCGGACTGAAAGGCGACTCGCCCCTGCTGGCCTGCCATTTCAACGCCGCGGAGGCCAGTCTCAACCAGCGCTTAGCCGCCGCTCAGGATAATCATCATCATCGCCAGACCTTAGCGCAGCTCAGCGATCTGCTCGGTCAGGGCAATAACCGCCAGGCGGTGAGCGATTATATTCGTCAGCATTATGGGCAAACGGCGCTGCATGCCCTTAGCCAGACGCAGCTGGAGACCATTCTGCATCTGCTGCAGCATGGCCAGCTGTCGATCCCGCAGCCGCAGCAGCGCCCGCCGACCCTGCGCCCGCTGTTGCCAGCCGAGCATAATACGCTCAATCAGCTGGTGACTAAGCTGGCGGCCGCCACCGGCGAACCAAGCAAGCTGATTTGGCAATCCATGCTGGAGCTTTGCGGCGTCAAGTCCGGGGAGCTGATCCCGGCGACGCACTTCCTGCCGCTTTCGTACTGGCTGCAGGCGCGGCAAACGCTGAGTGCGCAAAGCGCGCCGACGCTCACCTCGCTGCAGGGAGCGCTCAAGCAGCCGCTGGAGGCCGCGGAGTGGCAGACAATTGTCGACTTTGCCCGTCGCAGCTGGCAGGTCACGCCGCGGACCACGCTGAGCCCGGCGCAGATCCTGGCGCTGCTGAACAAGGTGTTTGTGCTGCGGGTGGCCCGCGCCCAGGAGACGCTGGCCATCCCGCAGGAGGAGCCTGTCACCAGGCGGACGTGGAGCGCTAAGCCGTGGCAGCTGGCGCTGGGCGCGGTTGTCCTGCTCCTTGTGCTGTGGCTCCTGCTGTAGCCCAGCAGCCACCGGCGGCGTTTACGGCTCCCCTTCATGCCAAACGCCGCGGTGTTTCCTACAGCGTTTTCAGGCCGGACAATAACCTAGCGGCGAAATGAGATAAGGGTGACGAGGATCCCCAGCGCCGCGCAGAGGGCGCCGGCAAGGAACACCGACGAGTAGCCCAGCGAGGTCGCCAGCAGGCCGGTCAGCGGCCCGGTCAGGCCATAGGAGATGTCCTGAAAGGCCGCATAGCCGCCGAGCGCGGTGCCGCGCACCTGCGCCGGGACGCGCTTCACTACTTCCACGCCAAGTGAGGGGAAAATAAGCGAACAGCCGCACCCGGTCAGCGCCGCACCGGCCAGCGCCAGCCAGGCATTCGGCGCCAGTCCCAGCAGCGTCAGACCAACCGCCTCTATCAGCAGCGAGACCATCGCCACCTTAACGCCGCCAAACCGATCCGGCATCCAGCCGAACAGCACTCGCATCAGCACAAAGGCGCCACCAAACGCCGTCAGGGTAAAGCCGGCCATTGGCCAGCTATGGCTGGCGAAATAGAGGGAGACGAAGGTGCCGATCACCGCAAAGCCGACACCCTGCAGGCCCAGGCCAATGCCCGGCCGCCAGATCATGCCGATGACGCTCCAGAGTGAAGGCCGCTCGCCTCCGTGGGCCGCCACTTTGCGCACGGTACCGTTAATAAGCCAGGCGACGAGCGGTAGTCCCATGGTGACACAGGCCAGCACCGCCACGCCAAAATGGCTATAGATCAATAATCCCAGCGGGGCGCCCACCGCCAGCGAGCCGTACATCGCCATGCCGTTCCATGACATCACTTTGCCGGAACGGGCCGGTCCCACCAGGCCCATCCCCCAGCTCAGGTTTCCGGTCAGCAGCTGGCTTTCGCCAAACCCGAGGATCAAGCGGCCCAGCAGCAGCAGGCCGAGCCTGGCGAGCACCGGCAGCGGCAGCAGCGCAGCGGCCAGCCATGCCGCGCCCGCCAGGGCGCAGGCCAGCATCCCCTGCAGGACGGAACGTTTAGCGCCGTACTGGTCTGCCAGACGTCCGGCGTACCCCCGGGTCAGAACGGTGGCGAGGAACTGGATCCCTACCGCCACGCCAACCACGGTGTTGCCAAATCCCAGCTCCTGATGGACAAAGAGCGGGATCACCGGCAGCGGCAAACCAACGGTCATATAGGTCAAAAAGACGGCAAACGTAATACGGAAAAGCGAAAAATTCGCCGAAGAATTGGATGTTGTTTCAGTAACTGCGGACATGCATTACTCCAGATTCGCAGAGTAAGGCGAGCAAAGCGACACGCCCCCTCCACCTGATTATCAGGGTTAAGGCGCGTTGGTTGACGTTAAACGCTTACGCATTAGTGGAGAGACTAATGGATCCGCGAGCAGTGTGCCTGCGGGCTCTTACCCTGTCAAGATGACAAAAAAGGGGAGCCGGTGGCTCCCCTTTGCGCATCACATGCTGATTAGGCGTTGTATTTACGCATCACCAGCGTGGCGTTGGTGCCGCCGAAGCCGAAGCTGTTGGACATTACGGTGGTCAGCTTAGCGTCCGTCGGTTTGGTGACGATGTTCAGGCCGGCAGCCTGCTCGTCGAGCTCTTCAACGTTGATGCTCGGCGCGATAAAGCCGTGCTCCAGCATCAGCAGGGAGTAGATGGCTTCCTGTACGCCCGCCGCGCCCAGCGAGTGGCCGGTCATCGCTTTAGTTGCCGAAATAGCCGGGCTGTTGTCGCCGAATACTTCGCGGATGGCGCCCAGCTCTTTCACGTCGCCGACCGGAGTGGAGGTACCGTGGGAGTTCAGATAGTCGATCGGCGTATCAACGCCATGCATCGCCATCTGCATGCAGCGCACTGCGCCTTCACCAGACGGGGCGACCATGTCCGCGCCATCGGAGGTCGCGCCATAGCCGACGATTTCGGCATAGATGTGCGCGCCACGCGCCAGGGCGTGTTCCAGCTCTTCCACCACGACCATACCGCCGCCGCCGGCGATAACGAAGCCGTCACGGTTAGCATCATAGGTACGGGACGCTTTTTCCGGGGTGTCGTTGTATTTAGTGGACAGCGCGCCCATGGCGTCGAATTCGCAGGCCATTTCCCAGCACAGCTCTTCGCCGCCGCCGGCAAAGACGATGTCCTGTTTGCCCAGCTGGATCTGCTCTACCGCGTTACCAATACAGTGGGCGGAAGTGGCGCAGGCCGAGCTGATGGAGTAGTTAACGCCGTGAATTTTGAACGGCGTAGCGAGGCAGGCGGAAACGCCGGAAGCCATCGCTTTGGTGACCACATACGGGCCCACGGCTTTCAGACCACGCGGGCTACGCATGGCATCGGCGCCGAAGACCTGGAATTTCGGGGAACCGCCGCCGGAGCCTGCGATCAGGCCGACACGCGGGTTATTCTGATATGCTTCAGGCGCCAGACCTGCGTCGGCAACAGCCTGTTCCATGGACAGGTAAGCATAGATGGAGGCGTCGCTCATAAAGCGCACTACTTTGCGGTCAATGAGGCCAGTGGTATCCAGTTTGACGTTGCCCCATACGTGGCTGCGCATCCCTGAATCTTTAAGCTCCTGAGAGAAAGTGATCCCTGAACGTCCTTCACGCAGAGATGCCAGGACTTCCTGCTGGTTATTACCGATGCTGGAAACGATGCCCAAGCCAGTAATCACTGCACGTTTCATTAAATACCTCTGTAAGTCGCACTATTTTAAGTTTCGTGTCGCACAATAGCGTACACTTGTACGCCGAACAAGTCCGATCAGACATTTTGTGTATAAATTTGCGCCCTCAGGCACACATCGTTAAGATCGTGCTACGCCTTGTGATTCGAGTAACTTACGTGAAACAAAACGCCATACAACCCGCCAACCTGGAATTCAACGCTGAGGGTACACCTGTTTCCCGAGATTTCGACGATGTTTACTTTTCCAATGACAACGGTCTGGAAGAGACTCGCTACGTTTTTCTCGGCGGAAATCGCCTGCCGGAGCGCTTCCCCAGCCACCCTCGCCCGCTGATGATCGTCGCGGAGAGCGGCTTCGGCACCGGGCTCAATTTCCTCACCCTCTGGCAGGCGTTTGACGTTTTTGTTCGTGATAACCCGGACGTTACCTTGCAAAGGTTACATTTCATCAGTTTTGAAAAATATCCGCTGAAGGCTGAGGATCTCCGCCTGGCGCACCAGCGCTGGCCAGAGCTGTCTCCGTGGGCGCAGCAGCTGCAGGCGCAATGGCCGTCGGCCTTCGGCGGGTGCCATCGTCTGCTGCTCGACGGCGGGCGGGTGACGCTCGATCTGTGGTTTGGCGATATCAATGAGCTGACCAGGGAGCTGGATGATTCGCTGAACCAGCAGGTGGACGCCTGGTTTCTTGACGGCTTTGCCCCGGCGAAAAATCCCGACATGTGGACTCAGGAGCTGTTCAGCGCCATGGCGCGCCTGGCGCGGCCCGGCGGGACGCTGGCCACCTTTACCTCCGCCGGTTTTGTCCGCCGTGGCCTGCAGGAGGCCGGCTTTACCATGCTTAAAAGCAAAGGCTTCGGCCGCAAGCGGGAGATGCTGACCGGCGAGATGGCGCAAACGCTGAGCTTTCCTGCGCGCGCCCCCTGGTTCGCTCGCAGTAGCAGCGATGCCCGCGAGGCGGCCATCATCGGCGGCGGGATCGCCAGCGCCCTGCTCTCCCTGGCGCTGCTGCGCCGCGGTTGGCAGGTGACCCTTTACTGCGCCGATGAGGCTCCAGCGCAGGGCGCCTCCGGCAATCGCCAGGGCGCGCTGTATCCGCTGTTAAGTCAGCACGATCCGGCGCTGGCGCGCTTTTTTCCGGCCGCCTTTACCTTCGCCCGCCGAATGTATGACGCGCTGCCGGTGATGTTCGATCACCAATGGTGCGGTGTTACCCAGCTCGGCTGGGATGAGAAAAGCACGCATAAAATCGCCCAGATGCTGGCGCTGAATTTACCCCCGGACATCGCCTGCGCGGTGACGGCGGAACAGGTTGCCGGGCTGACCGGCGTCGATACCGGCTGCGGCGGCATCACCTATCCGGCCGGCGGCTGGCTGTGCCCGCAGCAGCTCACCGCCGAGCTGCTGGCGCTGGCGGCCACGCGCGGACTGCACGTGCACTATGGTTATCCCGTCGAAACGCTCAGCGCGGAGGGCGATGGCTGGCTGCTCAATCAGCAGCGCTATCATCAGGCGGTGGTTCTGGCGAACGGCCACCGCATCACTGATTTTGCGCAAACAGCCCAACTGCCGGTCTACCCGGTTGGCGGCCAGGTCAGCCATATTCCCACCACCCCGCGGCTTGCCGCCCTGCGCCAGGTGCTGTGCTACGACGGCTACCTGACGCCACAGAATCCGCAAAATCAGCAGCACTGCATTGGCGCCAGCTACCACCGCGGGAAAACCGACACCAACTTCAGCGAAGAAGATCAGCAGCACAACCGGCAACGGCTGATCGACTGCTTCCCGGGCGCGGAGTGGCCGCAGGACGTGGATATCAGCGCCAACGACGCTCGCTGCGGCGTGCGCTGCGCCACCCGCGATCATCTACCGATGGTCGGCAACGTGCCGGACTACGCGGCAACATTGACGCAATACGCCAGCCTCCACGAACAACCGGATATCGCCGATAGCGCGCCGGTCTGTCGTAACCTGTTTATGCTTGGCGCGCTCGGGTCGCGCGGACTTTGCACCGCGCCGTTAAGCGCTGAGCTGCTGGCGGCGCAAATGAGCGCGGAACCGCTGCCGCTGGATAGCGACACCCTGGCGGCGCTGAATCCGAATCGGCTGTGGGTGAGAAAACTGCTGAAGGGAAAAGCGGTGAAATAAAACCATGAGGGCAGGCAATTTCCCGGGTACGGCTGACGCCTGACCCGGGCTACAACATGGCTCAGGCCTGATTTTTCGCCTGTTGATACAGGTTATGCCACATCCCCTGCACCAGAATTTGGTCCGGCGGCGACAGTTCGCCAGCGCTGATGGCTTTCTCCAGGCTCTGGCTAACTCTGCTGTGTACCGCGTCAGCAGAATGCTCGCCCTCACCTTCCAGCTCAGCCACCGCCAGCGTCAGGTGGCCGCGCAGATAACCGCCGGCAAACAGTTCATCATCACTGGCGTGGTCTACCATGTTGTCAATCAGCGCCAGAATGCGTGATTCAAACTCCGCGATCATCATCTTACCTCTTGTCATGTAATGTGCGGCCTTAGTGCAGGTCTTCCGGCCACGGAAAGTGTTCCGCCGTCAATGGCGGCGTTTGATAATAGTGTTGTAACGCGCGAATAAAGCGCGCCGGACGTTCGGGGATCCCTTGTTCAAGTAAAGTCATCACCCGAGCATGCACCCGGCGCTGGAAGGCGATGCGATCGGGCTCAACGTCCCCTTCCAGATTGTCACAGCTGACGTTAAACGGAAATCCCGCCGCCACGCAGAACAGCCACTCAAAGGCCTGCGGTTTCACCTCGACATCCTCAAACTGGCTTTGGGTCATCGCATCGCGGCCGTCCGGGCAGTACCAGTAGCCAAAATCTACTTGTTCGCGACGCGCCTTGCCGGCGACACACCAGTGAGAGATCTCGTGCAGGGCGCTGGCAAAAAATCCGTGCGCAAACACGATACGGTGATAGGGCGTTTCATCGTCAGCCGGAAGGTAGATCGGCTCATCGTCGCCTTTAATCAGGCGGGTATTAAATTCTTCGGCAAAGCAGCTGTCGAAAAGGTCTATCAGCTGCTGATAATGGTGTTGCTGTTGCATTAATGAATTCCCAACCACTGCAAAATCTCAGCCCCGTGGCTGTCATAAAGAAGTTTCGCGCTCATCACCGCCGAGACGATAACGATCATCGGCCGGATCAGCGACTGCCCTTTACTCAGCACCAGCCGGGACCCGGCGCGGGCGCCAATAAACTGGCCGGCCATCATCACAAAGCCGGTGGCCCAGATAACCTTTCCACCGATGATAAACAGCAGCAGGCCGCCGACGTTTGAGGTGGCGTTCAGCAGCTTGGCATGGGCCGTCGACTTGGCAAGGTTAAACCCGGCCAGAGTGACAAAAGCCAGGGCGTAAAACGAACCGGCGCCGGGGCCGAAAAAGCCATCGTAAAACCCTACGCTACCGCCGGCGACCAGCGCAAACGGCAGACCGTAAAGCCGACGCTGCCGGTCGGCTTCGCCCAGTTTCGGCATCAGCAGGAAATAAAGGCCGATGCCAATCACCAGCAACGGCAGGATCTGCTTCAGAATATCGGATTGTACGTGCTGCACCAGCAGCGCTCCGGCGGTTGAGCCGATAAAGGTCATCAGAATATTCAGCTTCTGATCGGCCAGATTAACCACCTTGCGGCGGACAAAATAGAGGGTCGCCGATAGCGACCCGCCGCAGGCCTGCAGCTTATTGGTCGCCAGCGCCTGGGCTGGCGGCATGCCGGCCGCCATCAGCGCAGGGACAGTCAATAAGCCCCCACCTCCCGCCAGTGAGTCAATAAAACCGGCCAGGATGGCGACAAAGAAGAGTACCACCAGCACCAGCGGCGATACGGCAAACAACTCGATAAAACTATCCATTACAGCACATGCTCATCCAGTAGCGCCTGGCAGGAAGGCGGCAGCGGCGGCGGCGTCTTCTTCACAGGGGGGGTAGACCCGGGTTTAGGTGGTTCGAACCAGCTCTGCAGCTCCGCTCCGCAGCCATCGCCGGGCGGCGGCGGCGCCTGATCCTCGCACTCCAGACTTCCCGCCGGGCAACGCAGTCGGACGTGCATATGAGCGCGATGCTGGAACCAGGGACGGACTTTACGCAGCCACTGGCGGTCGCTGCCCGCGTCCAGGCACAGCTGCTGTTTAATCGCCGGGTTGACGAAGATGCGGGTAACTTCGCTATCTTCCGCCGCCAGCTTGATAAGCTGGCTGATTTGCGGGCTCCATAGCGACGGCACCACATGCTTGCCATCGCTGGCGACCAGGTCCAGCGCCTGCGGCTTCAACAGCTGGGACGATGTCCAGCGCGTTTGCGGCAGCTGAAGGAAGATATCGACATCGAGGCCCGTCTGGTGGCTGGCGTGCCCGCCGTTAAAGCGCCCGCCCGCCGGCATCCCCATGTCGCCAATCAGCACGGTTCCCATACCTTTATTGTGCACCTGATTACTCAGGCGCTGAATAAACTGAACCAGATCCGGATGACCGAAGTAGCGACGCTGATCGGTACGCATCACCTGATAGCCGGGGGCACTCAGGGGGAGCGCCTCGGCGCCAACGATACAGCCATTGGAAAACGCGCCGATTGACTGGGCGCTGCCGCCGATCGGTTGGGTTATTTTCTGCCATGGCGTGGCGGCCAGGCTACCGGCGCTGGCCAACAGCGCAAGCAGTGCGATAACGGTGTTTTTCATGGTTACCAGCGTGGAATTGTCGTCGTCACGTCGCCATTCTGCGCGCGCTGACGCATAAAGTGATCCATCAGAACGATCGCCAGCATCGCCTCAGCGATCGGTACGGCGCGGATGCCGACGCACGGATCGTGACGCCCTTTGGTGATCATCTCCACTTCTTCGCCAAAGCGGTTAATCGTATGACCGGGAACGGTAATACTGGAGGTAGGCTTCAGCGCGATGTTGGCAACGATCTGCTGGCCGCTGCTGATGCCGCCAAGAATGCCGCCGGCGTGGTTGCTCTGGAACCCGGCTTTAGTGATCTCATCGCGGTTTTCGCTGCCGCGCAGCTTCACCACCTCGAAGCCGTCGCCAATTTCCACCCCTTTCACGGCGTTGATGCTCATCAGCGCGTGGGCGATATCGGCATCCAGGCGGTCGAAGACCGGCTCGCCGAGGCCTGGCGGTACGCCGTCAGCCACCACCGTCACTTTCGCGCCAATGGAGTCGCCCTCTTTTTTCAGGCCGCGCATCAGTTCATCCAGGGCGTCGATTTTATCCGGGTCCGGACAGAAGAAGGGGTTCTGCTCAACCTGATCCCAATCTTTGATGGCCAGCGGAATATCGCCCATCTGCGTCAGGCAGCCGCGAATGACGATGCCGAACTTCGCGGCAAGGTATTTTTTGGCAATCGCCCCGGCCGCTACGCGCATCGCGGTTTCGCGCGCAGAAGAACGACCGCCGCCGCGATAGTCGCGCAGACCATACTTTTGCTCGTAGGTGTAATCGGCGTGTCCCGGACGGAACAGATCTTTGATCGCGCCGTAATCCTGCGAACGCTGATCGGTGTTCTCAATCAGCAGACCGATACTGGTCCCGGTGGTAACGCCTTCGAAGACGCCGGAGAGGATTTTGACCTGATCCGGCTCGCGACGCTGCGTGGTGTAACGCGAGGTACCCGGGCGACGACGATCGAGGTCGTGCTGCAGGTCGGCTTCGGTCAGCGGGATGCCCGGCGGCACGCCGTCAACGATGCAGCCCAGCGCCAGACCGTGCGATTCGCCGAAGGTAGTGACGCGAAAGAGTTGTCCAATTGTATTTCCTGACATCACGGCTCCAATCTTTTTCGTTATGTTGGCGTGTTGTTTTTTTAGTCTTTATAAATACCGAAGTGCGCACGGGCGTCAATCAGCTGCTGTTTGGTCAGCATAAAGACCCCGTCGCCGCCGTTATCAAACTCAAGCCAGGTAAACGGCACATCCGGATACTGCTCCATCAGATGTACCATGCTGTTACCGACTTCACAAATCAGAATCCCGTCGTCGCTGAGATAATCCGGCGCGTTGCCAAGGATACGGCGCGTTAGCTTCAGGCCGTCGCTTCCGGAGGCCAGCCCCAGCACCGGCTCATGCTCATACTCTTCCGGCAGATCGGCCATGTCCTCTTCATCGACATACGGCGGATTGGTGACGATCAGATCGTACTGCAGCTTCGGCAGATCGCGGAACAGGTCGGAACGGATCGGCGTAACGTGATGGATCAGGCCATGGGACTCAACGTTGTGCTCGGCGACGGCCAGCGCGTCCGGGGAGATATCTACCGCATCGACTTCCGCCTCCGGGAAGGCATAGGCGCAGGCGATGGCGATGCAGCCGCTACCGGTGCACATATCAAGAATGTGCTGCGGCTTATGGTTAATCAGTCCGGCAAACTGGTTATTGATCAGTTCGCCAATCGGGGAGCGCGGCACCAGCACCCGCTCATCAACGTAAAACTCATGCCCGCAGAACCACGCTTTGTTGGTCAGATAGGCGACGGGAATACGCTCGTTCACGCGGCGAATCACCCGCTCTACAATGCGGTGTTTCTCGCTGGAGGTCAGGCGCGCAGTGCGCATGTCTTCCGGGATATCCAGCGGCAGATACAGTGAAGGCAGCACCAGCTGTACCGCCTCGTCCCACGGGTTATCAGTCCCGTGACCGTACCAGATATTAGCAGCGCTGAAACGGCTTACCGCCCAGCGCAGCATGTCCTGAATGGTATGCAGCTCATTGACTGCCTCATCAACAAAAATTTTATCCACGACATCCTCCAGGGCACACTCTGCTATAAATTCGGCGGCTAGTGTGCCATGAAGACGGCGATAAATCAGCATTCTTGCGATAAGGGGCGGGGGAAAAAACAGGTTTTCCTTGCCCGAAGGGATATTGAGTCGGGTAAACTAGCGCAAAGTATGAATGAGAGCGGACAATGAAAAAGAAGACATCGCTTAGCGAGGAGGATCAGGCGCTGTTCCGTCAGCTGATGACCGGCACGCGGAAGATCAAACAGGACACTATTGTTCACCGCCCGCAGCGCAAGAAAATTACCGAGGTTGCTCCTAAGCGTTTGCTGCAGGAACAGGTCGATAACAGCCACTATTTTTCCGATGAGTTTCAACCGCTACTGAATACCGAAGGCTCGACGAAATATGTCCGCCCCGACGTCAGCCATTTCGAGCTGAAAAAGCTGCGCCGTGGAGATTATTCGCCGGAGCTGTTCCTCGATCTGCATGGGCTTACCCAGCAGCAGGCCAAACAGGAACTGGGCGCGCTAATTGCCGCCTGCCGCCGCGAGCATGTGTTTTGCGCCTGCGTGATGCACGGGCACGGGAAACACATCCTCAAACAGCAAACCCCGCTGTGGCTGGCGCAACATCCGCATATTATGGCGTTTCACCAGGCACCAAAAGAGTACGGCGGTGACGCCGCACTGCTGATATTGATTGAGGTCGAGGAGTGGCAACCGCCGGAGCTGCCGTAACGGCGGGCTCCGGGGGGCCGTCAGATGGCGTTGGCCATCTTGAGGTTGCAGGGGCTTTTTTGCCAGAGGAACTCACCTTTGCCGTCGGCATCCAGCGTCACGCAGGCGATAGCCGAGGTGGTGAACATCGGGGGCGTTTCCCCCGGACACAGCTCTGAGACCAGATACCCCACCAGCGGCAGGTGGGAGACAACCAGCGCCGTCGCCACGCCTTCATTCGCCAGCGCCTGCAGATAGGCGCTCACCATTCCCACATCACCGCACGGCGTGAGCTCCGGCATCACGTCGACATGTTTCGGCAGGTTCATGCACTCCCCAACAATATCCAGCGTCTGTTCCGCACGCAGATAGGGACTGACAAGAACGCGCTCAATATCCACTTTTTGACCTTTCAGCCAGGTTGCCATCTGACGAGACTCATCACAACCGCATACGGTTAATGGACGAACCGAGTCACTGGCTGCATCGAGGGCAGCGTCGCCGTGACGCATAATAAAAACTTGCATATTGCACCGCTTTTGTTAACCAGAAGCACCGTAGTTTGGCCTGCGAAGACAATACGCAGGTGACCCGGTGGCCGGGCATTGTGCCTGATCCATTCCACGAATGAAACGCTGTTTTTTACCTCAATGGCGTAAGTATAGTCAATCATTGTTTACAAAACAGCCAATCAACAGCGTCGTCCGCAGCCGGATTTACCTTCTTTGACCACAACTTAGGTCAGCCGTTCATCCGCTGGCCAAAAGGTGGTCCCCTGTTCAGCCATGCGTAATAAAGTGTCACAGGGTGTAAAACGTGGGCCGAACTGGGCGGCCAGGCGCTGCAGGATCGCGGCAACTTCACCCGCGCCGATAGTATCCATATACCGGAACGGGCCGCCAAGAAATGGCGGAAACCCTATACCAAAGACGGCGCCGATATCGCCATCGCGCGCGCTCCGGATAATCTGCTCATCAAAGCAGCGCGCCGCTTCGTTAAGCATCATCATCACACAGCGCTCCGCCACCTGCTGCGCGGAAAGCCGCGACTGCGGGCGGCCGATGCCGAGCAGCGGATAGACTGCCGGGTCGGGCCGTTTTTTGCTTTTACGCCCTTTTGTCTCATAAAGATAGAAACCACGATTATTTTTTCTGCCTTTGCGATCGTCCTTCAAAATCGCGTCAATGATGTTTGCAGGCGGGCTAAAACGTTCTCCAAACGCGCCCTCCAGCACGGGGATAATTTTGGTGCCGGTATCGATACCCACCTCATCCAGCAGTTGAATTGGCCCCACCGGGAAACCGAATTTAACCAACGCGTTATCAATGACTTCAATCGGTTCGCCTTCCACCAGCAGGCGCATCGCTTCATTGATATACGGCGCGAGGATACGGTTCACATAGAACCCCGCTTTATCTGCGACAACAATCGGCGTTTTCCCCTGCCGTTTAGCCAGCTGCACCACGGTGGCGATAGTCTGCGGGTCGGTTCCCTTGTGCGGGATCACCTCAACCAGCGGCATTTTTTCCACCGGACTGAAAAAATGCAGGCCGATTACCTGCCCCGGGCGGCTGGCGTGAGCGGCAATATCGCCGATTGGCAACGATGAGGTATTCGACGCAAAGATGGTCTGCGGCCCGCCGTATTGTTCCACTTCGCTGACCATCCGCTGTTTGAGAGCCAGGTCTTCAAATACCGCCTCGATCACCACATCGCGATGAGCAAAGCCCTGATAGTCGGTAGTGCCGGAGATCAGCGCCATCTGACGATCGCGCTCCACTGGGCGCAGTCGACGCTGACGAACCTGTTTATTCAGCAGATCCCAGCTGTACTTTAAGGCGTGGTTGATGCCACGCGGCTGGATATCTTTAATCCGCACCGGCAGCCCACCCTTACAGGCGGTCACATAGGCGATCCCCCCGCCCATCAAGCCACCGCCCAGTACTGCAACGCTTCTCAGCGGACCGGGGCCCGCCTCGGCGCCAGGGTCTTTTTTCAGATCGGTACTGGCAAAGAAGATCGATCGCAGCGCCTGCGACTGCGGGCTCATCGCCAGTTCGCCAAATGCGCGCGCCTCTTCAGCGTATCCGCTGCTGCAGCCATGGGCCAGACCATTCTCGACGACCTGCAAGATTCGCTTCACCGCCGGGTAATTTCCCTGCGTTTTGCGCTGCGTTTGTTTACCGACAAACTGGAATAACAGATGGCGCCCCAGGGGCCCTGCCAGTACGCGTTCACGAACAGGCACCTCCCGGCTGGTCGGTCGTCCCTTCAGCGCCAACTCCACCGCCGCCTGCAGTAAAATCGCCTGCGGCACCACCTCGTCCACCAGACCGGCCTTCAGCGCCTGCCGCGGCCGCAGCTGCTTGCCGGTGAGCATCATATCCAGCGCGGTGCTGACCCCGATCAGCCGCGGTAAACGCTGCGTCCCGCCGGAACCCGGCAGCAGGCCAAGCTGTACCTCCGGCAAGCCGAGTCGGGTTTTTTCGTCATCGCTACAGATACGGCCATGACAGGCCAGCGCCAGCTCCAGACCGCCGCCAAGGCAGGCGCCGTGGATAGCGGCAATCACCGGGATCGACAGGCCATGGATCTCAGCCATAATCTGCTGTCCCTGGCGCGCCAGCGCTTCCGCCTCCTGCGCGCTGCGGCAGCGGGCAATCATGTTGATATCAGCGCCGGCGATAAAGTTATCCGCTTTGGCGGAGATAAATACTACGCCGCGCACTGACTTATCGTCACGTAACTGGCGTATCAATCCCCGTACCTGACTGCCAAATTCGGCTTTCAGGGTATTCATTTTTTCACCCGGGGCATCAATGGTGATCACCGCGATTTTGTCCGCACGGACCTCAAGCTTAAAAGCGGAAACAGTATCCATTATTCAGCCTCCACGATCATCGCCGCACCCAGACCACCAGCCGCGCAGGCCGTCACCAAACCAAATCCCCCGCCCCGTCGCCGCAGCTCATGCAGCGTCTGGGTGATCATCCGCGCGCCGGTGGCGGCGAAGGGGTGACCGTAGGCGATAGAGCCGCCGAGGACGTTAAACTTGCTTTCATCTACCTCACCGGTGGCCTGCGAGCGGCCCAGCACCTCGCGGGCAAAGCGGTCGCTTGCCAGACACTGGAGATTGGCCAGCGTCTGCGCGGCGAAAGCTTCGTGCATATCGATAAGCGTGAGATCCGCCAGCGTCAGGCCAGCGCGCTCCAGCGCCAGCGGCGTGGACCACGCGGGCCCCAGCAGCATATCCTGCCAGACGTCGATGGCGGTAAAGGCGTAGCTGCGCAGATAGCCCAGCGGCCTCAGCCCCAGCTCTTTAGCCCGCGACTCGGTCATCAGGATCACCGCTGCCGCGCCGTCCGTCAGCGGCGTACTGTTGGCGGCGGTGACGGTGCCATGTTTGCGGTCAAAGGCCGGGCGTAACTTCTGATAATCTGCGAGCGTTGAATTTTTACGAATATTGTTGTCCTGCTCGAGCGGTTCGCGGAAAGGGGGAGCATAGGCGGTCATCACCTCTGCGGACAGTTTACCCTCTTCCCAGGCTTTCGCTGCCAGCTGGTGCGAACGATGCGCCAGGGCATCCTGTTGCTCGCGGGAGATCCCCCAGCTTTTCGCCATCTGCTCGGCGGTATCGCCCATCCGCAATCCGGTTGAATATTCAGCCACCGCCGGGGGGACCGGCAGCAGGTCGCGTGGCCGCAGACGGGAAAACAGCTTCAGCTTTTGGCTCAGCGTGCGTGCCTTATTGGCATCCACTAGCGTGCGGGCCAGCGTTTTACTGACCCCAATGGGCAGGACAGAGGAGGAGTCGGCGCCGCCGGCAATACCGGCGCGGATGGTGCCGGCCATCAGGCTTTCAGCGACGTTCGCCACGGCCTGGAAACTGGTGGCGCAGGCGCGGCTGACGCTATAGGCGTCGGTATGTACGCTCATGCCGGTACCCAGCACAATTTCCCGGGCGATGTTCGGCGCTTCCGGCATCTGCACCACCTGGCCAAAGACCAGTTGCTCGATGACTTCGGCAGGAATGTCGCTGCGCGCCAGCATCTCGCCAACCACCATTTTTCCTAAATCAATGGCCGGAACGCCATGAAAAGCCGTAGCCTGACGAGCAAATGGCGTGCGTAGCCCCGTGACAATGGCAATGCGATCGCCCTGACGGGTGATAAGCGGTAATGCCTGACTCATAACACTCCCCTGTTAACCAAGACAACCAAGTGGTCTGACCTGATAACATTCTTAACTAATTTTTTACATTAAGCCAATCGGAGAAGCGCAAAATTGCGAGCCAAAACACAGTGAAAAGAAAAGGAAACGCCCCTAATCAGGGGCGTCGAGGGGGAAGGATTAACGTAAGCCCAGCTGGAAGATCAGGGATTCTGCTTCGCAGCTGAAAACAAAATCGATATCCAGCTGCACACCGCCGTCAACGTCAGTGAAGGTTGGGTTAATTTGGCACGGCTCAGATTCGACATTGCGGGCTTTTTCGCTTAACGCGGCGAGCGTTTGCTCGGCTTCAGCGCGGTTGGCGAATACGCGGCTGTAGGAGGCGGTGCAGTCGGTGTTGTCAACAATCGTGCCAACATCCATACAGCAGCAAACCGGGGTTTCATCAGCGCTACATTTACTCATCGTAGATTTCCTCTGGAGATGCACCTTCGGTGCCAGAAAAATGATGTGCCTATTTTACGCCCTGTCCACGGTGAGCCTCCAGCCGAGAATCGCTCTGCCGGCGTTAAGTGACAGAAATCACACTTAAAAATGAACTAAAACAAAAATCCCCTTCTGTCCCCCTTGCTCTCTCCGAGATTTTTGCCAGCTGGATCGCGTTTCTGTTATCACAATTGAAAAACTTCATAAACATACTTGCAACAAATCATCTGGTCAGACCTATACTCAGCGCACTGGTCTGATTTCTTGGTTGTACCGCAGACCCTACACTCCCGCGCTTCTGTTACGGCATGTAACATAGTTTAAAAAAAAATAACTCAATGAGGTTATGGGCATGAGCCAGAAAACCCGCTTTACCCAATCTGCCCTTGCAGTGGCTGTCGCACTTGTTTCCACCCAGGCCTGGTCAGCAGGCTTCCAGCTCAACGAATTCTCTGCATCGGGGCTGGGTCGTGCCTATTCCGGTGAAGGGGCGATCGCTGACGATGCTGGTAATGCCAGTCGTAACCCGGCATTAATTATGATGTTCGACCGCCCGACCATGTCGGCGGGCGCCGTGTTTGTCGACCCGGGCGTTAATGTTTCGGGCACCTCTCCCACCGGCAAGAGCCTGAAAGCAGACAATATCGCCCCGACGGCGTGGGTGCCCAACTTCCACTTTGTCGCGCCGATTAACGACCAATTTGGTTGGGGGGCGTCTATCACCTCTAACTATGGTCTGGCAACAGAGTATAACGATGATTATGCGGCCGGCAGCATGGGCGGTAAAACCGACCTGACCACCGCGAACTTCAACCTGAGCGGCGCCTACCGCCTCGACAGCAACTGGAGCTTCGGCTTAGGCTTTGACGCGGTCTACGCCAAGGCGAAGATCGAGCGCTATGCAGGCGATCTGGGGCAGATTGTCGCAGGCTCTGGCGCGCTGCCGCCGGCGCTGGCGGGCCAGGTAGCGAAGATCCCGGCCGACACGCAGATCGCCCATCTTAATGGCAACGCGTGGGGCTTCGGCTGGAACGCCGGGATCCTCTATGAGCTGGATAAGAATAACCGCTACGGTTTAACCTACCGTTCTGAGGTCAAGATCGACTTCGACGGTAACTACCGCAGCAGCCTGCCGGCGGCCTATAACCAGATCCTCGGCAACTTCGGCCTGCCGGCGGGCACCAGCGGCCAGACGACAAATGGTTCGCTAACCCTTAACCTGCCGGAAATGTGGGAGCTGTCCGGCTATAACCGCGTGGCGCCGCAGTGGGCGGTCCACTATAGCCTGACCTACACCAGCTGGAGTCAGTTCCAGGAGCTGAAAGCCACCGGCAGCAACGGCCAGACGCTGTTCTATAAAGAGGAAGGCTTCAAGGACGCCTATCGTCTTGCGCTGGGGACCACCTATTATTATGACGATAACTGGACCTTCCGTACCGGTATCGCCTTCGATGACAGCCCGGTGCCGGCTAATAACCGCTCTATCTCTATTCCGGACCAGGATCGCCTGTGGCTGAGCGCGGGTACCACCTACGCGTTCAATAAAGATGCCTCGGTTGACGTCGGCGTTTCATACATGCACGGGCAGCATGTTGAAATTAAGGAAGGCCCGTATACCTTCCGTTCCGAAGGAACCGCCTGGCTGTACGGCGCTAACTTCAACTACCGCTTCTGATAAGCAGCGCGCCACAAAAAAGGGTGAACATTATGTTCACCCTTTTTTTATCATTCGCCGATCACTGTGAATCGATATCCTTCAGCTCATCCTGAATAGCCTGAGCATTCGGGTTGTCCGCCGGGGTCAGCTTACCGCCGTTGGCGATAAAGTCATGACGCTGGAAGTAGGCTTCACGCATCAGAATGTAAGGGTCGGAAGACTGGCGCAGCAGGCCGTCGGAATCCAGCAGCTGAGCACGTGTCTCAATCCCTTCCACCGCCCATTTACCGATCGACATCGGCCAGGTCAGCCAGGAGAGCACCGGATACAAGCCATCGGCCATATCGCCGCCTTCGTCGCGCAAGGTAAAGCTTCCATAGAACGGCAACTGAACATACGGGCCATAGCCAACGCCATAATGCCCAAGCGTACTGCCGAAACGATGTGGCTCAACCCGCTGTAGCTGCGGATTCGCCATCCCGGCCACATCGATAAGCCCACCCATACCGAGAATGGTGTTCAGGAAGAAGCGGGTAAAATGCACCATACCTTTATAGGGGTCGCCCTGCAGGAAGTAGTTCACCATCACTGCCGGCTCTTCCAGGTTACTGGTAAAATTGCTTAACCCGTTGCGCGCCGGCTGTGGGACGTAGTCGCGCCATGCCACCGCGACGGGGCGAAGCACGTAAGGATCAACCACGTTAAAGTTGAAGTTAAACATCGTGCGGTTAAACCCTTCTAACGGGTCTGAGCGCCCCTGCGGCCGATCGCCAGAGCTGGAACTGGCACATCCCACCAGCAATGTGGCGCCAAGCGCAAGCGCCGACAGGCGATAATTCATAGATGTCTCCCTGGTTTTTATGGCTATCGCGAGTTGCCATCCATGACGGAAAGACAACGCTTCCGCCCGTAAAGATGTGAGCGATTGTAACAGCACGTTGAACGATGTCTATATCACCCAAGTTGTTGATTTGATCTTAGCCTGGGAATAACGAAATCGCGGGGCTCCTATTCTACCGGAGCGACAAAAATCTGACGTTACCATTTTTGCGATTTCAGAGTATGCCCAGCCAGACGGCAGGGAAAGCCGCTACGCTATAACTATACAGATTGATAGCGAGGGCCACGAAATGGATGAACTAGACAATAACAAATTAAAGGCAGAGGATGACGAAAGAGAAGTAGAAAGTGAGGAAAATCAGCGTGGTGAAGAGATCGAAGTAAATGAAGATCGCCTTCCCTCGCGGGCGATGGCGATCCATGAACATATTCGCCAGGAAGGGGAAAAAGAGATGGAGCGCGATGCGCTGGCCCTGCTATGGTCAGCGATTGCGGCCGGCCTGTCGATGGGGGCCTCCCTGCTGGCGAAGGGAATTTTTCACGTCAAACTGGAGGGGATCCCGGGCGGTTTTTTGCTGGAAAACCTCGGCTACACCTTCGGCTTTATTATCGTAATTATGGCCCGCCAGCAGCTGTTCACTGAAAATACGGTCACCGCCGTTCTGCCAGTGATGCATAATCCCACCCTCGGTAACGTCGGTTTGCTGATGCGGCTATGGTCGGTGGTGCTGGCGGGCAATCTCATCGGTACCGCGGTGGCCGCATGGGCCTTCAATTATATGCCTATTTTTGATGAGCCAACCCGTCAGGCCTTTGTCAGCATCGCCGAAGACGTAATGAAAAACAGTCCGACAGAGATGTTCGCCAATGCGATTATTTCCGGCTGGCTGGTCGCCACCATGGTCTGGATGTTTCCTGTCGCCGGCGCCGCCAAAATCGTGGTGATTATTCTCATGACCTGGCTTATCGCCCTGGCGGATACCACCCATATTGTGGTGGGCTCGGTCGAGATCCTTTATCTGGTGTTTAATGGAAATCTGCCCTGGAGCGACTTTATCTGGCCGTTCGCCCTGCCGACCCTGGCGGGAAATATCTGTGGCGGGACCTTCATCTTCGCACTGCTGAGCCATGCGCAGATCCGTAACGATATGAGCAGCAAGCGAAAAGCGGAAGCTCGCGCCCAGGCGGCGGAGAAAGGGAAAAAGGCCGACCGGGCATAAAAAAAGCGCCCTGAGTGGCGAGGGTTTAAGCAGTCAGACGGTATGGCTCTTACTCAGGCGGGCAAAAAACGCTATACTCGTGCCGCCTTGTCCCCTTAGTTAAATGGATATAACGAGCCCCTCCTAAGGGCTAGTTGCAGGTTCGATTCCTGCAGGGGACACCATACATACCTCTCCTGCCATCTACCGAACTCAATAAAACCCCCTTATAATCAGTGAAAACCCCCTATCCTGGCTATGCGACGTCAACAGATGTCTCCCCATTTCAACGTGAATCAATTAACGTTTGGGGTCTTAGTGCGGGCTTATCCTGTTCAACAAAAAAGTCCCCAAAAATGACCTTAAATACACGTCGGGCCGAGACTGCAAAACCCAGAGACAAGGCCTATAAGCTCGCTGATGGCGAAGGGCTCTATCTTATGGTCAATACACATGGTTCAAAGTACTGGCGCACGTAGTATCGGTTTGCCTGCAAGGAGAAAAAGCTCTCATTCTGGAAGCTACCCGAACATCTCGCTTGCGGAAACTCGCACTAAATGAGATGCGGCAAAAAAGTATTGGAGAATGATTAGGATCCCGGAGAGGTCAATAAAGGCCACGTAGTTAGCCAAAAAACTCTCGGATACCACTGCATTTGAAGCAATAGATTCCGAATGGTACAGTACAAAAGTATCCGGTTGGTCAAAGAGTTATGCTGATTACGTCAAGCGAGCTTTTAAAAATAATGTCTTCCCCTATCCAGGCTCTCAGCTAGTTAATGAAATAAAACCACTGGAGCTTTTGTCCGTATTACAACGAATGGAAAAGCGGGGAGCGCCTGAGCTTACAAGCAAAGTATCCAGCATTGTAGTGAGGTTTTTCGCTACGCGATTGTTACAGGTCGTGCCGAATACAACCCTGCTGCTGATCTTGGTAGAGTAAGCATTACCTGAAATCACAGAAAGCATAACGAGTGCTATAAACTACCTCACCATTTCTCCTTAAAAATATTTATAAGCTGGATGAAACCTCAGTAGATTTATGGCATGAAACCACATAATTTAATTTATTTTTGTTGTGGAAATAGAATCCCATTTTCCCATCATGTACTTCAGAAGAGATTTGTCATTCCTGAGATTGAAATCAGGTACTGGAGCCTTCTCCCCACCGAAGCCCTCACTACCGACAATAATATGCTCTTCTCCCCTTAATGAATATTTTACACCATTTTTAAAAGCAAAATATTTTACAATTACAGGGTCAATCCCACCAACACACCCTATTTTGTAGGCAAATAAAACGGTTCCTACACCGTCAGAAAATATTTTATTCACCTCGACAGAATCAGGAGCAATATCTAATTTTATATCTTCGCCGCATTTTCGGACAAAATCCTTGAGGGTCCAATCGTTACTATACCCTGTGACTTGTTTGACAAGTAAGGTCATTCCACCGTCTTTGCTATCAAGTTTTTTATCTATAATTAAAACATGTTTACCGGAACTATCATTCCATACCTTTTGGAAGGCTTCAGAACTTGCAAAAGCTGATTGGGATAATACAAACGTAAAAGCGATAGCTAGTTTCCAATTCATCGTGTACTCTCTTTTCCTTTTGACTTTACGGTAATACTTAACATCTTTGAGTTCAATTCATTGACATCAACTTGTTGAAAGCTATGTTTTTGTGCCTCGTTATAATATATTTTATAAGTTACAGGTAAAAAATATCGCATCCCTTTATAAGTGGAAAATTTAATCGTCCCTGCAGATACAGTTCCATTTATAATTGATAACCCGCCTTGGTTACCACCCAAGCCAATGATGGCACCCTTTGCAGCTCCATAAACAAGGGTAGCATGATGACCAGACGTCGCAATAGCCCCGTAAACAGGCTTAGATATTTCGAAAAAATTACTATCACCGATGAATGATCTTGCTCTGAATGGAAAATGAGATTTAGCATACCCCACTTCTTGCAAACAATAATTTACAAATGATGCGCACCACGCGTGATTGCTGCCAACGAGGTTTGGCAACATTTTCCCATAACCTATCAACTGATGGTAATTAGATTTTTTAGTTATTATAGATTCATCTGCCCCTTTCCATGATGCTGTTTTTCTTCCCGCATCTGACGCTTAAGCTCAGCCTGATACTCTTTTTCTTTCTGCGCTTTTTCCAGCAGGGCTGGACCTTATCCAGAAACTGCTGCTTTACACCTCCCCAGTCGGCGCTATCTTCAAGTTCCAGAAAGGTGATTTTCTTGCTGATGGCAGCGTAAGCGTCTCTCTCCTTCCTGAGCTGGTCGTATTTGCTTTGCGAGTTATTTACCGTGTTGCCGAAAAGTAGTGTTTTAACTTTAAAATTATACGCTGGGTCTACAATACGCTGCAGTGCACGGGAAGATTAATTTCTGGCATTGCGAAATTCTTTCCACTGACCGGCAAGCTGTTGCTTTTCCTGATAAAGCTTGCAAGCAACTTCGGTACTGACGGTTTCGTTAAAGGCTTGCTCTTTTTTCCCAGGTCAGTATTTTTTCTAAAGTCGCGATAAATAATAATTCATGTTATTAGTGCAATGGCTATCAGTAACCCAAAGAACAAACCAATAACGCCAGCCGGATTCGATACGGATTCAATGAATCGCTCATTAAGATTGATTAATGCCTTTACCGCAATATACCCCCCCCAGACCATCACGCCTATAATGACCAAAATGAGAATTGCAACATTATCATCCTTTTTTCTTCATGCCATATTTACTTCCTGTTTTATTTTAATCTTGATAATTTACGCGGAATAACAGAAAAATGATGTTCCGCTCCCTGTTAATACTGATTTCCGGAACAAATCGGTAAATGGGTAAAGCCGGGCTTACTGGCCATATAAAGAGGTGCACACGTGGGCTGGCGGGCTGGTGTTTCGACCGGCTCATCGCTTTCAATAACGCGTTGTGGCTCTTGCTTTTCCGCTGTTGTCGCCTTTTTGATTTGTGTTTTATGGGAGGGGGTGGAAGGTTTAACCCGCTCGCGAGTTACAGAATCACCATATCCAGAGCAAAATCGCTTTGATTGACTCAGGCTTCCGTCATTACAGACAAACCGGCCATCGGATGTACAATGCGCTATCCCGCCTTTTGAACCGGAGCAGGGCTTTCTTCCACGAGCAGCGTCAGCCTGAGTGGTCAACAAAATGCCTGAAAGTAAGAGAAGAATTAATTTTTTCATTTCCATATCCGTGTTGTATTTCGTTATTAGGGGTTCTGTTCCCTGTCAGTTATTAACTGATTCGCCAGAGAATACGCAATGATTAACTGACAGATAAATTATCACTTCTTCCGTTTTCAGCTTATGGGTGGCCGGTGTGCGCAGGACATAGCGGGTGCGGTTATTCCGGTTAACGGGTCAGGATGTCCATTACGCCGGAGAGTCGTGCAGCGCATACGCGATGTACGGCAGGTCAATATTACTGTTGCTGTACGCCATCACCACTTCGGTGGTGACCGCATCATGACGCACAATACTGTGGCATCCATCAGCGTTAATGGCTGTGCACGGGGTAAAATCCAGATGCAGTTTTTTAGTATTCCTGTAGAAGATGGATTTCGTGATGCTGACCTTACCGTCCGTGACGGTCTGCGTCAGGACGCAGCCCGCGATACAAACCTAATATACCAATAAAATTTACGTAGCAATTTTGGATAATCGAAATGAGTAATACTGTATATACTTTAGCTAACGGCGGTGTTTCAGAAATTCAATGGTACCAATCGATAAATTACTTCGTTCAAGATATTGTTTTCTTTCTTCCTCTCTTAAACTATCCCAAAATGGTTTCCAGTATACGTTCCACCAGAACTCCATATCTCCTTGCAGACTACCATAAGTACCAAAGTCTTTATCAGGAAATGCACACTCTGGTTCTGGAGGTTCTATGCCTTTTTCACAAAGGCAATTGATAAATTCATTATCATTTGTGATAAGTCTTACAATATCTTGTTCAAACTCCTTAAATTTATAAAAAACGAGGACTTTATTATGATCTGAAACCTTCTCTTTTACCTCGCTTATTTTTACCTCCCTATGAAAAAATAACTCAATCAAATGTTCAATGACTAATATGCCCTCAGGCTTTATCATAAAACATGTTGAGTGTGCATATATATTACTTTTCTCTAGAGAGGAAAATAAAGGATACCCCCCCTCCTCTGGCAACGCCATAAATTGAGTACAAGGGAAATCATCCTGTAATTTTTTTTCCTGAATAAGTTAAAAAAGTTAATTTTCATCAATATGGTCCGCCACCCAATCTGCACCAAAATAACCAGCGGTTCCGAATATAACTCCGCCAATAAGCCCTGTTAACACCACCCCAGGGCCCGTCTCAATGCCAACCGCCGCACCAGCCACTGTACCTATTTTTGCTCCAGCTACAGCCATCCCCCATCCTCCAGCTTGCCTAATGACTTCAGCGGTTATCGGTTTCACGCTCCCGTTTTTAAGCGATTTTTCTGACGCCTGTTCTAGATCATAAGCTGTAAAGACAATTCCTGTCACCTGTACGACACGAGCGGCACGTGTAAAGAACTTTGTGTATTTTAATGTCTCTGGAGTGAAAACCGCGGATGCGGGTATTTTTTCACCGTGCAGCAATACTTCCTTATCTATATCCTTAACATATTTTGATATTTTATCAATACGTTTTGCCAAGTGTGGATTTTGGCTCTTGTAATCATCAAGGCTCTTAAGTATTTCTTCTGTAGAAATTAACTTAGCACCCGACATTACAGCTTTTTCAATATCAACAATAATTGTTTTACCTTCAAATCTTGGAGATCCTTCCGGAAAGGCAGAGCTAGTGGAAATATATGAAGAAGCGTTATCCCCCATCACATGCTCAGCTACAGAGTAGGATGCTGAAAAATTCTTTGGAATTAAACCATACCGTTCAGGATTAGTTTCTGAAAGCATTTTTGCTTATGATAAGTCCATTTTTGAAAGATAGGGATCAGAATTTGAAGCATATATTTTCCTAACAAGAAAACCGTCTTTCCCTGGCTCATCAACAACGATAAAGAAGAATGCACGGGCTGGCATTAACATACCAGTTATTTCGTACGTTGAATGTGGAGTTTCATTAGTTAAAGTTGAATGCTCAGTCATCTACCATCTCTCCAGAGCCAGGACACCTAGCCAAACGGTAAGTTTGGCTGATTCTTTTGAAAAAACGCGTTTGCACAAACCTTGATTGTCGGCGACACCTTTAAATGTTTCACCATTTTCGCTAGAGATAAAATATGGGACATTAGCCATGGGCTTACCACTATCATCCAAGATTCGGAATTGTTCATCGAAGAATCCATTCCGGATTAAATCGTCAACTAATGGTATTGATATTGATGGCGTTGGTGTTGAATTTGCACCAGCAAACATCGTCCGCTTCACCTTCCGTATATACGTCGCCGTCGTACCATACTCGACCTTCCCGGCCTCAAGTCGCAGATAGCTCCCGCCACCGATAAGCGTGATACGCTTCTTCCCGGCAAACGAGATGTCACTCGCCGAGCTCAGCGTCAGCTTCTTCTCCGCAAACAGCCGCAGGCTGGCATTCTGCGCCTGCACCTCCGCTGGCCCTTCTCCGGATTTCAGACTCAGCTGGCCGGTGCGGGCAAAGAGCCCAAGCCTCTCCCCGGCCAGCGCCGTCATATTGCCCATGACACCGGCACTGATATCGCCCCCGGCATTAATGGCGACATTTTTCGTGGCCGTCATCTGCAGGTGCTCCCCGCTGGTCAGCGCCATCCCTTCCGGGGCCGAGAACAGCACGACTTCATTGAGCGGTTTCAGCCGCTGCTCAAACATCTCTATCTGACTGTCAACATCCGCCTTCAGCGCCAGAGCCTGCTCTGCGGCCATTTCCAGCTGTTGCAGTTGCTGGTTAAGCCTGTCGATTTCTTTCAGGGCGGCGTCCCTGTCCAGCGCCTCACCCTGCGCCTTTGCCTGCGCATCCGCGCTGACAAACAGCCCCTTACCGGCACGGATTGTGCCCCACTCATCGGTGCGCAGTTCGGCCCCCTGGCCGCGACGTTGTCCCTGGCTGTCCACCAGATGGCCCGTGTTCAGTTGCGTCTTTCCGTACTCCGTGGCGAGTTTGATGTGTTCCTCACCACGCCTGTCTTCCATTCGCAGCTTGTTGTTCGCCGGGGTGCGCAGCACATTGCGGGTGTGATTGTCCCGGTTCACCAGGTCGGGATGTTCGGAGTCGTGCAGCGCATACGCGATGTACGGCAGGTCAATATCACCGTTGCTGTACGCAATCGCCACTTCGGTTCCGTCAATGAGCGGCGTATGCCAGCCCAGCGTTTCACCGGCATAAGGTTTCGCCATCCGCAGCCACAGATAGCCGTAACCCGGTTCGGTCCCCTCCCGGTCGAAGTCCGGCTTCACCCGGTAGCGCCCCTGCCCGTCCATGTGAGCGTAGATATCGTTCTTTTCCCGGCTCTCAATCCGGGCCGGAAGTGTGCCGTGAATTTCCGGACGCGGGATTTCCGCCGGACGGAAACAGTACCGTTCGGTGTAAGGCATGCCCCACACCGACACGTGCAGACGGGAATCACGTGCTCCCCGGTAGGTCACCAGGGTGAGGACGACGCCTTCTTGCAGGGCCGTAATGACGTCGCCCTGCGGCTCCAGCACCTGACCGGGAGTGAGGTGTGCAGCATTGCTGAACAGATGAATGCGGGCTGACCTGTTGAGCTCCCGCTCGTGATGGATGTGCGCATAGAACGCCCCGGATTCGGTTTCCGGCTCCGGGCTGGCGTCATCACCCACGTCACGATAAGGTGCGGCGTAGCGATAATGCTCCCCGGTGGTGACCGCATCATGACGCACGCTGACTGTGGCATCCATCGGCGTGGCGGCGGTCCGGTAGTTGTAATCCCGCGTGGCAACGGTGCCGGTGGCGATGTTGTGCCAGGTCCGCACATCCCAGACCGATTCTGCCGCGCCGTCAAACAGGCCCGATGGTTCGCTGTAGGGCAGGCGTACATCAAACTGATAGTTCAGCTGGCTGTCGGCAAAAATGTACGTATCCAGCTCACGGGTGTCATCCATCTCCGTACGCCAGTAAATCCCCACCTCAGACAGAATGCGCCGGATGAACTGTAAATCCGTTTCCCGCCACTGGGTGATAATTTCACGCGGCGGGTAGGTGTGCTCCAGGCGGAATTCAAAATCAGCGCCCTCCAGCCCGTGCTTGCGCAGCACCTGCTCCACCACCTCCGGCACGGACTGGTTCTGAAAGACGGCGCACTGCCGGGTGTATCCCAGCAGCGCCAGGCGCGAACTGAGCGTGAGCCGGTAGTGAGACTGGTCCTGAGAGGTGGACAGCCATTCCAGGCGGGTCACCATGCCGTGGACATTTTTGCCGCCACGCATCCGGAAGGTGGCATATTTCATCAGCACCTGTTCCGGTGGAATGTCCGCCTGCGGGGAGGTAAACTCAATGTCCCACCGGAAGGGCTCGCTCAGGGCTTCGCTGCCGCGAAAGCGCAGAATATCCGGCTTCACTGAACTGTCATTGATATCCAGAAAATATCGGGTCTGTCCGTCAAAAAGCGCCAGCCAGTTATCCATCACATCACTCCTTTACCGGCACAAGGCCAAGCCAGCCATCACCCAGTTCAATCGTGCGGGGGTTGTCCGGGTCGAGGTCGTCACGGGTCAGTACCAGACGCCAGCGGTTGTCCTTCTGATCCGGCCGGTTAAACAGCCCCACCACCGCCACGAACTGAGCGTCCTCATCCATGGGCATATTGAGCGTCACGCTGCCATTGGGCATCACCAGCAGCTCTTTTGATGCCAGGACGTCGTCCTTAAGTACCGTATCGGCCCTGCGCAGCAGCGTCTGGTAATCGGCGGCATCAACCGCTTTACGATCCCTGAGCTGATAAACCCGCACCATGGTTGCCAGCGGCGTCTGTGCGCCATCGGCGTTGATGGCCGTGCGCGGGGTAAAATCCAGATGCAGCGTTTTAATTTTTTTGTAGAAGATGGATTTCGTGATGCTGACCGTACCGTCCGTGACGGTCTGCGTCAGGCCGCAGCCTGCGAGCAGGCTACAGGCAATAAGCGTCAGCGCCCACCGGCGGGTTACTGTTGCCATTCAAAAGTTCCTTTATTGAGAGTGGGAGTACGTAATTATTCGAAGCGGTAATGCCCGTCTTCAGCGAGAGGTAAAACCGAGCATTGTAGCCCTTCATAACAGCCCAGGCTGACGGTCAGACTCTCCCGGCTATTGCTGAGCTTGCCCGCTTTCAGACCCAGCAAACCGGTCCGGCCCAGCTGGATACGCCTGCCTTTGCCAAGGCGAGGCTCAGGCAATAACCGCACGGGTACCGTGAGGCGCAGTCGGGCGTCACTGCGGTAGCCAAGATAGACGCGCAGCAGGACCAGCAAATCGGTATGGAGGACAGCACCGGGTAACCAGCCTTCCGCTTCGCCCGGATCTTCCGTTTCCAGCGTCACCAGTACCCGACTGCATGCTTCCCTGGCCGTTTTACCCAGCGTGGCCCGCTGCGAAAGGCGGATGCGGTTTCCGGTACCCAGCCCACTGCGGTTATCAATATGGACCTTAACCGGATCGGGTTCGGTGATAATTGCCCGGGTATTCGGTGCCAACAGGCTCACCAGGGCCCGGATACCTTCGGCATTACGGGTGGGTAATCGCATGGTGCCCAGCAGGGCCAGAAAACGGGAAACCGGCGTTGCCACCCGTTCCGCTGTGCCTGGTATACCGAGTCCCACCAGTCCCAGCAGACACTGTGATGTGGCATCACGGCCACCGGCCTCGAAGGTCGCCGGATACGCGTATTTTCGCCAGATCCGGTAATACTGAGTGGTGATCCGGTGGCTGAAAATGTCCAGGAATGAGGTAACCGCCTCGTGTCCTTCGCGGCGCTGCGCAATATCGTCCAGCCAGGACGTCGGCAGAGGCGAGTCCACGCCATACACCCCTAGAAATGTCGTGCGAACCGTTGGGGGTAATGTCGGATGGTCTTCGTCAGTCTCCACTGCTTTCAGGGTACTGACCGGGAAACCCATACCAGGCCAGGGTCTGAATCGTACCGGATCGTCGCCCGGATGGCTGGTGGTGCCCAGTTTAGGAACGTCCGGATTTTCCTGTTCCAGTAGCTGGCAGAAACGATAAAAATTGGCCCGCCAGATATCCTTGTTAAGGGCCAGCGTCAGCCCGGTACGTGCTGGCTGTGATTCTCGCGCCATCTCAGTCGTTTTCCTGTCGGTTGCAGCACCAGCGTGAGCTGGTTAAAGAGGTGAATATCGGCATAGAGCGCGAAGAACCGGTGCAGCATTTCCCCGAAGAGATTCACGTCGCCCTCGCCTGAAAAATTGTCCATATTCAGCGTGACCTCAATGTCCACGCCCCGGAGCATAAAACCCTTCTCAAAACGACGGATCAGGGTGTGCTTCACGGCGACGATTGCTTCAAGCCGACGGCGGTTCATTTCATCGTCGGTCCAGTCATACAGCGCCAGCGTGCCCCGCAGTACCTCCGGATTGTCCATCATGCTGAGAAAGTTTGAGCCGAGGTGGCTCATCACCCGCCAGTGAAAACGATCGTTTGCCGGGGGATATAGTGGCATCGTCGGTGCTGTGACGTTCAGTACTCTGACGGGCACCTTGCCGGTTTTGACCACCCTGTCCAGCAGGGTACTTTCCAGTGCCTTACGCGGAAGCTGACCGTTGGTCCCGGTTATTCGCATCGAGAGAGACTCCGGTTTATCGGACAACTGCTCCAGTTCGAACGAGCGTCCCCCGAGAATTAACCAGGTGTCATACAGGCCAGAGGGACCGCGTTTCACACGGGTATGAAAATAACGCTCAGGAGCATCGTGGCGCATCATACCGCCACGGTGCCGAAAGCTGGTGAACGGCACATAAGGATGTTTGCCATTCTTCACCGCGCCATGGATGTTATCGACGCTGTAAATTTCGGTGTGTCCATCCTGAAGACGCAGCGGCCTGAGCAGGTATTCATTCTCCAGCGGGTTAAGCGTCAGCGGGTCGGCTTCCAGGGTAAAGAGATTGATGACCGGTGCACAGTGCAGCCGGAAGTTTTCCGTCTCAAAAGGCAGATCGGATGACCAGGCTTCACTGAGCACCATGTCGATTTCAAACCAGGTGCTGGCCGCAGTGAGCCCGATGGTGTCGAGACCGCGCAGCTCAACAAACATAAACTTCGGACGGAAGCTGAAATACTCCAGCAGAAGCTGGTAACCACTGAAGGCCGTATCGGCTTTCTTCCACAGGCCATCATTGTCGTCAAAGCCCATGGGTTTGCACCAACCATTAAACTGATGACGTTCAGTATGCGTCCCTGCGTGCCGGGCATACATGGCATGTACACGCCGGGTCAATGCCAGATGCAGCGCTGAGCTAACTGGACTCTCTGCGTTAAGAAAAATGGCGACTTTATCGATCCCGGCTTTACGCCAGTCCACTTTTTCAGGGCATTCGAAGCGCAGACGGATAGCTGACCGGCCATCGGTTTCTGTATGGAGGCGAGCCTCCGCAAGTTGCAGCGGTTGTAGCGACACATCGCGGGTCGTCCGGTACTGACAGGCGGTTTTATGCGGCCCGACAGGACGTGACAGCACGGAGAAGCCTTCAGCCAGCATTTCGGACTGGCGCAGACTACGCCAGTCAGGGGAGAACTCGACGATAGCCAGCGACGGGATAGTCCGCATATAGTGCGGCCACAGCAGACTCACCAGCCCTTCAGTCAGTTCCGGCAGATCATCATCCAGCTTTTCACGCAAACGGCCCATCAGGAAGGCAAAGCCTTCGAACAGGCGTTCCACATAAGGATCGCGGGCACCGGGTTTATCCAGATTAAGCATCGCTGCACGATCCGGATGAGCCCGGGCAAACTCTTTACCGGCTTCACGCAGGTAGCGCATCTCTGCTTCGTAATAGCGCAGGGTCAAATCATCCATGCACGGGATTCCTGAAAATTGTTAATGAGAAAATTAGCCACAGAGCACCATGGCACGGGCCGGGTCAATGGCAATAAGTCCGGCAATTAAAGACTCCATCTCAGGCATCAGACGGGTTTTATCAGATTCGCTGCGACCGGCTTTCATACGTAGCAGTTTCAGGCGACGGGCCTGGATTTCAAACAACAGACCGGGTTCCCAATCTCCCAGCGTCAGCTGTGGCGCACAGATGGTCAGTTCGCCAAGCAAATGAAGCGCCATTTCGTTTCGGCCATACTGCTCTGCCACCCGGGCCATCAGCAGGCGTATTAGCCAGCGATGGCGCGGAGTGTCCATCCCCGGCCGGAACTGGAGCCAGGTAAGCGCCGCTTCGGGACCATCCGTGTCGCCCTTTTCCATGGCTTCCGACTCAAGGAGCAGCACATCATCAGCCTGACCATTAACGACGGTAGCGAGTTCATCGCCGTACATCAGGCATTCTTCATTCACTTTTTCAGCAATCCAGGCGGTGGTGACTTCGTCGGCAAAGGGGGTACCGTCATTCCATGCCAAACCTTCCAGGCCCGGGAGGCGTTTAAGCAACAGCCGCAGATCGCACAGGACGGAGTCTGTCCAGGTATCCCAGGGGTAACCGGCATGGCTGAGCCCCTGCCAAAGGTACCACTGAAGATCGAACCAGAAATGATTGATCCCTTCGCAATACATCTGGCTGGCCTGCTCAACCAGTTCGGTCCAGTTTTTCTGTAGATACAGCCGCTTAAGTTGAGCGCGATACTCGGGTTTCGGCGGTACCAGGCGTGTGCGACCGCTACTGTCGAGTGGGGGGATCTGATTGACCGTATCCCACCGTACGGTCTTTATCAGCCGGTGAGAAGCCAGCCAACCCTGAGGTTGTTCGCTCAGCCAGCGGGAAAGTAACTTTGCCTGGTCGAGTAAATCGCGGCCCGACTTTACGGCTGACAGTTGCGGTGAATCCGAATGGGCTGGCTCACGCCCGTGCTCCTGGGCGCTGCTATTCTGAGGGACCAGTGCTTCCATGCCACCGGAACGTGCCAGGCGGTTTTCAAGAGCGGTACAGAGACCTGCAAAAGACGGTTTTTCAGCTTCCGGCCAGTCAGCCACGGCGGACTCAAGCAGGTTAATAGCGCCAGCCGTCAGACCAGCATCATTGCGGTCTACCTCAGGCCATACCAGCAGTGCATCAATCACTTTTGCACTGTTCAGCCACTCCAGCGCAGCTTTACGGGCTACGGGACGCTGGGGATGACATGCCTGCCCGTAGCGAGTCAGCATCGCGACAAGCAGTAGTAAACCTTCGGCCAACCCTTTTTCACCGTCGCGGCTGAGTCGGGCCTGCACATACCAGGTCACCACACGAATGTCTTTGGCGCATTCGCAAAGACACTTCCGGGCCAGCTCGCACAACCGCGCTGAATCGGTACCCGATATCTTATTGATCTCTTCACGCATCAGCAGAAAATTATCATCGTATGCGCGATCGTCCCCGGTTTCAGACCCGGAGGTGAACGGGTGCAGCCAGTTATCCCAGAGCGACAGGGCATCACTTGCCCGGGAGGTGAGGCGCTGCCTTTCTTCCTGGCTGGCGGCGCAGGCGGTTAACAGATCTTCCGGTGAACTCATTGATTTCCCCATTCATTACTAAATGAAAAGTTAAACGCTTCCATTGTTCATTGTTCCGGACAGTGGGCACCGTAATCGGTTACTGTAAAATCATCCCCCATTGTTATGACATTCAAAGAGATCCCACCTTCACGTTGATAATCGAAGTTACAGAATCCAAATCCAGTTCCAGAACAAGAATACACTTCGTTTATTCCTTCGGAATTTAACTCTTTGGCAATGGAGTCGCTCTGATCCGCTTCGGTATTTTCAGGCTTCCATCCATAATTTTTGAGCAATTTTCTGGCGCTTTTAATATCTTTTCCGTAAATATTTGGTACAGGTGCTATCCCATTACAAAATGGTTCTATCGGTGCAATTGGCTGAACACGAGCGACATTACCGTCATAAAACAAATCAGCAACTGCGGTCATACCCGGAAAAAATTCTCTCAGACGAAATGTGTTATTTAAATTGGTTTTGGAAACTGCACCCAAAGGCGAATTTGAGCCATCGGTGATTTTATCACCATAAATTAAAGCCTGGAGAGAACCCTTGCTATAAATTGCCACATTTCCATCTTTGACAAAGCAGGATCCGCTTGTACCATCCACACCTTTGCTGAAAAAACCAACGATAGTCAAATCACCGTTAGAGATTTCATTAATCACTCTCCATCCCAGAGATGAAACGGCTTTTCCCTCGATAGTCCTGGGTGGATCTCTATCGCAATTTAATACAGGCTCATCAGAAGGTGTTTTCTGAGGCGCTGCTGGCAATTTATTAATGGCGACAATATGCAAGCCATCTACCGTTGATGATACTTTAGGTATATTTTCCGAAGCACTGGATGAAAAAGTGGTTGTTAAAAACAACAATTTGCAAACACATATTAAACAGTGTGTAAATCGACTGGTATATTTTAAAATCATAGATGCCACATGGTTTTTAAAAGCATAACGTTTCGCATGTGAAACGTTATGCGAAACGAAGATTAACATTTAATTTACTTTGCTGCTTACTCTTAATATCGCATTGTCGTAAACAGGGTTCTGCTTTTCATTTTTTGCCGCCTTATAATAATTAAGAGCTTCATTATACTGGCCTTCGCCTTCGTATATTTTCCCTATATTATAATTCGCACCAGCCCGGATTGTTGATGCATTTTTACCTGAGGCAAGCACAATGGCCTTGCGGTTTGCCCAGATAGCTTCAGCAGTACGGCCAACCTTCTGATAAACTAACCCGAGATTTCCATATGCCTTACCATTTTCTGAATAATTATTGATTGAATTGGTAAAGAGCGAAATCGCCTCCTCATATTGCTCTCTACGGTATGATTCCTCTCCCTTAAGATTTAACATGTTTGAGATATTAATTTGTTCTGCATCCCAGTTTTGATGAGGTAACGTTGCGTTGCTCTTCAATAGTGTCGATAAAACATTATCTATATCACCGCCATAGACAGAAACACCTTTTATACTGTTTATATCTTCGATGGCACCATTTTCATTAATTTTAAAAACAGTCCATAAATTACCTGACTGGTCTTTCGGAACATAGTATGTCCGAACTAACGAGTCGCCAATATAAACAAATACTTTTGCGTCGCTTCTGGATAGATTATTGGTTTCTGGTTCATGTTTATCGCTAAAATCGTGAACAGCATAGATATAGGGTTTCCCATTCTCACGTCTGGTTAATGTTATAGTCTCAGGACCAAAACTGTCTGTATCATCAACGTCCAGATTTCCATTGTCGCCCAACTTATGGTTGAAGAAAATATGATTTCCCGGATACACCATATGTGAGTCAAGGTCAGTTGGTGAACTTCCCCAGCCCAAAACCACGCGCATACTATCAAGCCCCTTCATTGTCGGGCTTAATGCGTAACTCATCCCGCTACATGGGCATTTCGCCACCAGTGTTGAATATCCACTTTTTTTGATAATTATCAGACTGTCATTTGTATCGGATGCATTATTCCCAATCTGGGCATTTCCAGAGTCATCACTCAAAGACGAAATGGATTGTTCGCCGTTTCGCTGAATAACAACCTGCGCTCCTGGTATTTTTTGATCTTTAACGACAGCACTTAAAACCTCTACAGATTTACTTTCAGCATAACCAACAAAACTGAATGAGATTGATAAGGCCAGTAAACTTAATTTAATTACACCCTTCATGTTTATCCTTAAATAACTTCTATATTTCAATATAATTAAACCGACATATCTTAATTCAGGATGATTTGTCGATGTCTTTCATGAATCTGATGACGGCTTCCTGAGAATCGTCGTCCTTGCCATTGACGATTTGTGGTGGCTTCCATTTCAGCAGCATAATTTTCCTCCTCCCCCTGAGTGGGTTTGCCCTTCCAGTCGCTTTGCCAGTGGGCTTTTCTGACATGGGGCGCAGGCGCCGATGGGGTGTGGAGGGACTGTCTCCTGATGTACTGGCTTCCGGCGCTCGCGGTACCTGCCTGAGCGCGGAACCGGCCCGGGCGCCGACAAAAATCTGCACAGGCTTGTCAGGGTGGATGAGGCGTTGATGCTTTCCGACACGTCTGGGTTCGGGTCTCACAGATTTCCCTGTTTTCCCCACTCGCTATTCTCCGAGCAAAGCCAGAACAGCACCGGCAGTACGGCGTGCCAGAATCCACGGTTCCCTTTTCTCCTGCTTACTGATGGCCGTGGAGACAGAAGCGGCAAGGGTGAACAATGCGCCCATCGTTACTGGATCGCTTCTGCGCCAGCGGCAACATTAAAAATAGCGTTGGGCAGCGTGAACCCCTGCAACTTCAGTAATTCAAGAGGACCACTGCCGAGTTCGCTACGCATCACAAACTTCAGAGGATTGCCATCCGGGGTGATCCATACCAGTTGCGTCCGGCTGGCATCGAGAGGAGTGAGCAGGGCTTTGTCCAGCAGGCGAATGAAGCCCCAGTTACCCTGGTGACTGGCGTAGAGTTGCATACCACTGTTTACACTACGCCAGCTGAGCGACACGCCTGGATAGTAAGTATTTCCCGGCCAGGTGAAGCTTTGCCAGCTTTCCATCTGATTGAAGTAGTCCAGGTTCTGCTCATCGAGGGTCAATTGCACTCTGGCAATATCCTTTGAAGGACGCGCCATCAGTTCGAAGTGAATACCTGCATCGCCCTGAGAGAACACGATATCAGACAGCTCTGCCAGCTGATTAATCGCCCGGAGGAAATCCGGACTGACAACCATCCCCTGACTTGCGGAAGGATCAACGACCCAGCGATTTCCCTCCTGGTGGAGGATCCCGCCAAGATTAGTTTTCAGGAAGTTAGTGATTCGACCCGAGTCGCTACGCAGGAACTGAGCCAGTAACGGCAGGGAGGCATCGCTGCCGGTGGCCTTAAACGGATACCGCCCCGCAAAGGCCTTATTCCACTGTTCGACAATGGTCGATTGCCAGCGGGTATTGAGACTACCCGCTGCCGGGGCAAGGACCTGCCGCCAGGCCAGATCCAGCGGTTGCACAAACAACGACTGACCAAATCCGTTCCACTCCTGCCCCAGGCTTGCCGCAACCAGACTGCCGTAATCGCGGGTGTCCGTCAGGTCGATGGCTTTACCCTGGAATACGGTCTGTGCCAGCATCTGCGACATCGCTTGCGGATCCGGGGCGCTGGTGACCTGCTGAAGCTTCAGCCGCACCTGGGTAACGCGGGCCAGCCAGGACTGGAAACTGAGGTTACCGTTGCTACCAGTGCCCTCTTTACCTTCCATAAATCCCGTCAGTGGTCCAAAAACGTCCTCCAGTGGACCTTTCGGCCCCTGCGCCTGCTCAATGAACTGTCGGGTATATTTTTTCCGACCAACCAGTTTTTTCGCTGAATCCACTATCGAATCAGCCAGTGCCTCACCCTTCTCGCCTGTTTTTCCCTGCCAGGCCAGCGTATTCATTAAGGCCACAAGCGGAGACTGACGGACATCGCCAATCAGACTGAGCTGGGCAATTGCTTCAGAAAGAGACGTGGCTTCCTGCCACTGAATGCTGTTGACCATGTTCAGCCAGGCATTACCAAAATCGGTAAAATACCGTTCTGTCAGGCGGGCCTTCAGCGCCTCCGGGGAGATATCACTTCCTGCCTGGTGCGTTTTATCCGTCAGGACCCAGTCGATTTCATCACGTCGTGTCTTAACGACCTCGTTAATTGCATCCTGTACCTGCTCTTCCCAGGCCTGGCGCGTAAACATACCCGGGACGACTTCGTCAGTGCTGAATACCGTTGAGGCATCGGTATCGCCGGTCATATCGGCAAGCGTTAAATCAGGCCAGTTGCTGGCCACGCGCTTAAGCATGTCCTGGTACAACCCGGACTCAGCGTTACGCTGACCAATCTGCTTGAGCAGGATCTGACGGACCGTGCTGATTAATTCAGCGTCAGGCTTAATTTTCCATTCCGGATGAGACGGGAGGTTCTGCGCATAAAAACCCAGTAGTTTTGGTGCCAGGTCCTGCCATGTGCCATCCGGCACATTCTGGCGTTTCGGCCAGGCCGTCAGCACGTTTTTTGCCAGCCAGCTTGCGTCTGCTTTGTCCGGACGGGCCAGCATCAGATAACTTTTGAGCACGTCCCAGGTATGCTGTGTGCCCTGCGTACGGGCATCACTGGCAGGAGGAAGTTGCACAAAGGCATTCAGCTGCTGCTTGAGATGGTCTGCTGTGGCATCCCTCATCAGCTGTACGTTGTTTTTCGCATACAGCGGCCAGAGTGCAGCCAGCGTGTCGCTGTCCTGATTAAGACCAAAGCGGGTGTACCATGGTGCGCCGGTCGCTTCGCGATGTTGCAGACGGGCAATGGCTTGCTGTAGTACGAGCTGGTTGTGCAGGCGTTCAGCCAGTGGTTTTGCAGTATCCGCTGCCTGCCTCGCCGTCTCCTGCGCCTCATAAATCTGAGCCCGGTTAACGACGAGCGACAGCAGAGTACCGGCTCCCCATAAAAGGATCAGGGAAAGCAGGAGTAATCGCAGAACCTTCAGCCAGTTGAAGCCCAGTTTTCTGCCGCTGACGGCATCACAGTCATCAATGACTGCCTTCCATGTCGGGGTGTCGAGACGTGTGTTCGGCACCGTTCCGGCAACGGCCAGTTCCGGACTGAACATGACCCCACGTAAACGCCAGGCCGCAGATCCCTGCATCAGCCCGCTGAGTAACACGGTCAGGCTTGCCTTCAGTTCGTTTCGCAGGCGCGAGGACAACTGAAGCAGACCGTCATGTGCCGGATTATTCAGTATCTGTGCCATTCCGAATTTTTGCAGGCGGTGTGCCAGTGTAGAAAACGCTTCACTCGCCCCTTTTACGGTACCTTCAGGGCCAAAAATAACCCCAGCTGGCGTTGTTTCCGTATCCGGCTGAGCGCCTGTCGCTTTGTCAGTCAGCAACAGCCAGACAGGGGCCCGCCAGCCAAGCAGATGGTCTGCTTTCTGGCGGCAACGCAAAAAGGCATCCCGTTCGCTATCCGTCGGGAGGGTTGAAGTATTCATCACCTGAATGATGCCATCAAGCGGGTGATCGGGCCGCAGGTGTTTCAGCTTTGACAGGAAGATCTCATCCGGGAGTGATTGTGCGTCACCACCATAAATCAGTACGTTGCCGTCGCCTTCCTGCCACAGGTCATGACACAGGCCCGGGGCAGCTTTGTGAACGTCGTCCTGGTTGCCCATAACCAAAAGGAGATGCACTTTACGCTTCCAGCGACGTCCATAGCGAAAGCGCAGGTGTTCGGACACGACGTCTTCGCTGAAAACGGGTTCATCGTCGTCTTCTTCACCGGGAATAGGGTTCGTCAACGGAGCGGCACTCTCAGCCTTTTTCTGCCCCCACTGGAAATACAACCCGGATTTGCCCGCGTGGTCGAAAGCCTTCTCTATCAGCCAGCCGAGTAATAATATCGTGGCAACCAGTATGGCGCAGAATGTGAGTATCCGTTGGCCGTCATACGGTCCGAAGCCGGTGGCCGAGGCCACATTTTCCGGAAAGGCATAAAACAAAAATGCCACGATGGCTGTCAGGAAAAAGGCGACAGTCACAACGGAGCCGATGAGGGTTTTTACTTTTACCTTAGACATTCTTAGGCGATTCCTTGCGAACTTCTTCTTTGGTGATGACGGCGATCCAGATGTCGTCTTTGTCAGCGGCGGGCTGTGCGGCGATAACCTGCGGCCCTCGTTGTTCAACGTCAGCATTGGCAAGCGTGATGGCAAGCCAAGGAGCCGCATGGCCTGTGTATCCCAGAACGGGATCGATACTGAAGTTGTCCTCTGAAAGGCTAAATTCCACCCCGCTCTGCTCGCAGGCATTATTCCAGCCGCTTCCAGCGGTCAATGTGGGACCGGAGATCCAACTTCCTTTGAGTTCATCGGGTCTGCTCTTCGCCCAGAGCAGCGCCCGGGTGAGTGTCTTTGTGAGCGTAGTTTCTGCTCCCCTTTCGGGGCGATGAAGGCGGAGTGCATCCGGCCAGGCGTGGGCTTTACGGTTGCTCAATACCACCATTGAGATGGCATCAGCATCTTCTTCCCGGGGAGACGCCGGTAACGACAGCGTGATGGCAACCAGAATGCCCGGATTGTCCCATCGTTTGTCCAGCCAGGCATCGAATGCGCTCAGCCCTTTTCCGGACATCAGGCGAAAAATCCTGCCGGTCTTGAGTGAGAGAACGGCTTTAAGTTGCTCTTCAATCAAGGGGTACAGGTCGTTATCACAATCCAGCATCAGCCAGCATGGTAGCTCCGGCGGAAGCGGCTGAACGATCCCTTCTACACGCGTGGTCAGTTTAGTCACCGCTGCTGTCAGGGCCTTTGTTAAATCAGCCTGGTATTCTGTTAATGCCGCGTATCTGACCGGTTTGTCACATCCTCTTGGGCGGGAGAAGTCGATAGCGGGTGCTGCAACTTTCATTGCCTCAAGCAGGTCATCGGTTTTGTTTCCGGCTGGGGCCTGAATGTATGTACCGAGGATCCATGCGCAGCGCTGACCGCGAAGAATTTCACTGTCGATGAGAGCTTCACGGTCGACATTACGCGACTCAGCTCCAACCTGCTCTGCCTTATAGGCAACCCTGCGTAAACCGAAAAGAAGCCCCCATGTGCAAAACGGGAGGCCCAGAGCGGTGAACCAGAAGACAAATCCGGTTCGCTCTGATGTCCAGCACCACAGTGTAAGCGCTATGCCCCCCAGCATGACAAACGCGAGGAAGAGCAGCCAACGTCCGGTGCCGGGACGCGGTATCTTAGGAGCCTTTTCAGGGATGGCATCCAGCCAGACGGGCATAATCAGGCAACCTTTGCAGTGGCAAATGAACTGATCAGCGTGCAACCACAGGCGCATTTGTGGCCGTGAAATGCAACCGGGATACCATGATCAAGATAATCAGGATTGCCTTCTACGATGGTTGTTGGTCCATGCCCCTCGACCGGGCATGACACTTTGTCGCCTTTACGGGCAACGCCAATACCGCCGAATTTCATCGTTTCGGAAGCCGTCAGTACCGAGCCGCCGTGAGTTGTTTTATCGCCTTTGCGTATTATCTGAAGCATACTATGCCTTTTATTTATAGGGGGGGGTTACAGGATGCTCTCTTCCAAAATGATATTTTTAATTACATCATTATCTAGCATGAAAGTCAGGGTGTTATTTTTGAAATGATAGCTTATCTTGTCTTTGCTTCTTGATGTGGGTTCTCCATAAGCATTTATTATTTCATTTTTATTCATGCCAATATATATACCACGACCGGTGATGTACTTATTGTTTATTACAGTTATGGTAGTGATTCGATATAAATCAAAATCATCACCAAAATGCTTGTAGTTTATATTTGAAGAGCGAATAATGAATCCTTTCCAGTAGTTATCAAAATACTTGTACGTTTCATCACCTTTCGATATATAGTTGCTCCAGGCCCCCGTTTCAAGTTGCTCGTTTTTCCCACATTTACCCCATGCTTTATAAAACTCTTCGAACGAAGAGCTTAATTCTATATTTCCATTTGGGGAGTAAATGCTGAAGTCAGTGCCATTAAATTCTGGTGTGTTTGTTTTTTCGGTTTCAGAAAGATCATCATCTTTAAGCCATCCCATGACAATGCTGCCATCTTTCCTTGTATATCTCCCGAACTCATATCCTCCGGATTTCAAAAAGCCGACAAATGTGTCGTTACTAATTAGAAAAAGCTTATTATTTTTTGAGTTGTCATCTGGCGTTGAATGGAAAAAAGTTTTGTTAATCACTTTATATGAGTGTATGTTTTGTTCGTAGTCAGCTTTTTTCCAAGACTCATCGCAAGCAGCATAAGAATGAAATGACAGCATAGACATTATTAATAGCAAGATTTTCTTCATTTTTAGCCCTTCTTATAAACAGGTATTTCGAAACGTAAGTTTGCATCCGGGAACTGATCAAACATTTTCTTCATGTCAGTTTTTTGTATAAGAGCCCAGTTTATCGATGTTGCATACTGCCTGGTTCCGGGATTGGATGGGTTCCATCTCATTTTATATAACGTGTTTTGTTGGTTTTTACTATTATTAACAAATTTTTCCGAAATCCATTTTGCGCCACCATCGATAGCCTCATCTACTGAGAACCAACCTTTGTTATAAGCAACTACAACCCCGTTTTGAGTGTTGCCAGGAAAAACACCTATGCCGTACATATTATAAACATGCCTGTTGTTATACATTTTGCTTCCATTGGCAAATGCATGTCTACCACGGTCAGTTTCCAGAATTGCATGTGATGCTAAATAAATTTCGCTTACATTATATTTTTGTGCAGCAGCAATAAATACATCTTCTTTCCCTGATAACACACCTTGACCGGATAGTAACTTACCTAAATCTTCGCGAGAAATACCCGAAGGTGCTGAAATGTCGAGGAATTGATATATTTCACTGTTTTCCTGATGAAGCTCAGGATTCATATAGTCCCGAACTTGCTCACGTGTTACGGAACCATAATTGCCATACGTAGGAACACTATCGCCAGTAAGTGACATTTGCTTGTTCAAGGCATAATCTAAAGTATAATCGTAATTCTTGTAGACTATAGTAATCCGGTTAGTACTTTTTAACGTACCCAAAAAAAGGATAGGATGCATATGCCACAGTGAAGGCCCTAGTTTCTCAGTGGACACATCCTGCATCCATGCCATTTTATCAAGAAAATCTTCGCTATATTTCTTCCATTCTGGGGCTTCTTTTTTCAACGCATTGAGGAAAGGTTGCCAAATAGCATCACCTTTTTTGAAGTACCAATCGCTGGGATGTTTTACGATTGTTTTCTGGATGGTGTCACGATAGTCGGGATTATGAAGTGCTCTCCAGTACTCCATTGGAGAATAACGGTCACTTCCGCTGTCAATTTTATCCAGCAGGCGCTGATAATTATGCTTCACGAGAGCATGACTGGTTCGCGGATCATTGGTCGCGGCCTGGTAAAGCGAATCGATAAGGTTACGGAAGAATCCAGTGGGCTGGTTTTTTCCATCCAGGTAATCAAAGCTGGCTGGTTCTGCGGTTTCAGTTCTGAAGCCCAGCTTTGCCAGATCATACTGCGACAAAAGTTGAGGTTCCGCCTGGCCTTTAGGGACGTAAGCATTTTCTGGTCGCAGCTGCCAGTATTCCTGTCTGGTCGACTTATCGACTTCCGTTTGCACCTGTTTCAGTGGCAGGATCCCGGTCCTGGTTGTCACTCTCGTATCCTTCGTGAATGTACCGGTTGCAACATCCTTTTTGTACAGCGCCAGCCCAGGAGAATACTTCAACCAGAGCGGGTTTTTCTCCCCCACCTTTTCCGGGTTGGTCAGGAATTTTTCAAGGTTATCATCCATGCTGGTACATTCAATATGCACCTGATATCTCGCCTCATATCCCCCATCCTTTGGGGCCTGATAGTAGCCCATATGACCAACAGGATCACCGGCAGTGATGGCCCAGGGCGTCGGGCACACAACCTGGTCAAATTTCATAACCTCTTTGGCCGGAGGCATAAGCCTGCGCCACCATGACGGACCAGCGCCGGGGGCGGGTTTAATATTATTATTATCCACTACCACCCAGTAACGTTTACCGGGGATAAGTGAGGTGCTGACCTTTTTCTTAGCATCTGTATGACCATCAGCATCAGGTAAACTTTTCAACGTCACAAGACCATACCGGCGCTGGTTATACCCCACCGCGTTAAGACTGGCATCAGAGGAGTCCCATTCAACGCGTGCCCTCACAGGCATATACCCTGCAATCTGAGGCTGAAGTTGTTCAGAAGTCAGTTTTGCCGTGAGCCAGTCCATTTCGGAAAACGCTTTAAGCGTATCCTGTGTAATCCACTGATTTTCCGATTCTGACTCATAAGCAGAATACGGAGCCAGGTGCATATACAGGGTGTAGAAATGCAGCCCGCTGGATTTCGTTTCACCCGGTTGAATGTAGTGTTTCACCAGAACAAAAGAGCCGGAAAAATTCAGCGGACCAGATTCCCATGCAACCGTCTGATAATCCTTGCAGATACGATAAGCAACCACTTCGCCGTCAGCCATGCATCGGATTGCCTGCTCACCTTTAAAGGGAACCGGGAAATCTATCGCTTCAAGTGGAGACTTACCACTAAGCGCACACCACGGCGTCGTGGCTTCGGTGATATGGATCCCGCCATGCCACATCCCGCTACGGCCAATCATATACTGCCCGGTGGATTCCCCCCTGACATGAGAGAGGATCTCTTCCTGATTATTGAACTCACTTCCCCGGTTATTAGAAGGGATCGGCCAGACAATTTTAATTTTTCCTTTTTGGGTAGCCGTGGCGTACTGCTCTGATGTGGTATTATCGCCATAACGATAAAGTGTATAGGGTATGTTTTGATCACGATATATCTGGGCAGGATAGAACCCCCTTTCCTGGACAAAATCAGATACCCAGTGTGTACCATTAAACATCGCCATATGACCATGCACATGGTGTGGTGCTGCCTGGATTACGACAACATCCCCCACTTGCTGACCAGAAATTGTGAATACACCGCCAGTACACACTGTTGTAGCGCCACCCACAACTTTAAAGTTATTTTCAAGCAGCCATGGGCCATAATTTTTAGCTGATTCAATTCCTGAATTTTTTGCAGATGCCCCTCCAGCGATTAATGCTTTTTTAACATAGCGGGCACATTTTGACTCGCCATATTTAAGCTTTTTATCTATGCCATTTTTAAAATTTTCAGCGTTAATTTTCGCTCTGGCCAGGGCTTGAGTATTTAAAACACTAACTGCTACATTCTTGTCCAGCATTTATTCTCCCCCCTCTGCTTGTCGAGGACAATAAATACTACTATGAGATATGGGCTTAACAGAATCTATTAACCATTTCCCTTTTTCTTTAACCAGGTTAACGGCATACAGGGATACACCCTTACCATATCCTAATGTTAGCTTCACTTGTGCGACCTGGTCATTCTCTGAAACAGTTTCCACATTAATGCTGCCTTTCCATTCTTCACAAATATCCTGAGCATCGACAAAATAATCAGCACCCGATTCATCATTATCACGCAGACTTCTGAGATGCTCAGTTGTATATTCAAAAATAGCTTTTTGAGTTAGTTTATCAGCTGATTCCATATCAGGCATTTCAGACGCAACAAGGTAATCATGATAAAAATTAGCAACAATTTCCCGAGGCATTGAACTATCGTCTGCTGAAGCTGAGGCTATACTGGCCACGCAGAATAAGCAGCAAGCAAAAATAATCTTCTTCAACATGAACGTCTCTCCGTAGATATGTTGGTATTTGTATAAGTAGTCGAGGTGAGAAATTTAGAAAATGACCACGTTCTTATTGTTCCGTTACGCTGGTGTTTTTCCACTTCCTATCAATTTTTTCTAGCACAACATTAAATTTAACTTTAGGCTCGGAACCTGCTCCTAAAATAACGTTGACTGAAGAGTCATTCTCTTTCTGATATACATCAAAGGTACTTATACTTGCTTTCCATGAAGGATAAACATCTTGTGATTTTGTAAAATAATCAACATCAGTATCAACCCAAGCACCATGCCAGTTACAAATATAACGCCCTTTAAACTGCTTGCATTCGCGCTTTTGTGAACATTTTCCTTCGAGTTCTTCTGCCGACACTGAATCATCAGAATCATAATTACACATCATTGAGTCGTTAATGCTTTTCATTAACTCATCAGAAACATATTGGCTGAGAAATCGACTGTTGTCCGATGATTCTTCTTTCAAATATGACTTATAAAAATTGTACACGATGTTTTCTGGGCTTGTTTGCTCGGATGCCTGTGTAAAATTTGATAAACAAAGCAAAAATGCAAATAAAAACACATTACGCATATGAGGAATTAATGGATCCATCATCAGCCCTTAGTCATTGAAAGATTTGCTGCTGATTTTGCTTTCCTGAGTGATATCCGTCAGGCTGAAATTGGGTGTTTCGTTGGGGAGATTTGCGCCCGATCCTGGTACCAGATAGTCAGACGTCTTCATAATGAACTCACCTGATGAGCCATGTTCAATGCCGTTCTTACTCAGCCTCAGGTAAGATCCGCCGCCGTTCAGCGTCAGCGTTTCCGGGGTGCTGATAATAATTTCATCTTCACTGCTGGTCACCGTCAGCTGTTTTTCAGAAAACAGGGACATCGTGTTGTGTTGAGCCTGAATCTCGATGTCTCCCTGGTTGGCAACGAGCTTAGCCCCCTCTTTATGCACAAACATACCCAGGGCTTTTTCCACCGTTACCGACAGATTTTTCATCGCACCGATATCAAGATGCTGGCCTGCATTGATCATGGTGTTACGGGTGCTGCTGAGCTGAAGGTGTTCGCCTGAGGTCAGTGCCACCCCCTGCGGCGCACTCC